>Ga0209542_10000689_pt1 | contig 80764 bp, 75 predicted proteins | sample RifCSPhighO2_01_FD_184028 | JGI IMG/M metagenome (GOLD analysis project Ga0209542, IMG submission 184028) | Soil microbial communities from Rifle, Colorado - Rifle CSP2_plank highO2_0.1 (SPAdes) (version 2) | ecosystem: Environmental > Terrestrial > Deep subsurface > Rock core/Sediment ...
TTCATAATAGGTCTCCCTACTACCCTCACTTTCGTTTTCCCAAAAACAAGCGAGGAGGGAGACTTTCTTATTAATTATGAATTAACTTGCAACTAAGCCTTAAAAAATTACCTTTTTCCTTTCCTAAACTCAAAATCGATCATCAACGGCAGATGATCTGAAAAGTGGAAATTAAGAACCGAATATTTTTTAACCTTTATCTGGGGAGAAGTTAAAATGTAATCCAGCCGCTTATTAGGATGCCAAGCTGGTTCGGTGAACGGCAAAGAAGTTTTATCTAAATTTATTTTGTCTTTCAGATGAGTCTTCTTCAACAATTCCTTGATTTCCTCTTCCCCATTGAAGGTGTTAAAATCACCCATTAAAATTACCGAGTTGGGGATAGCATTAACAATGTTAGTTAACTCTTGGATCTGTTTAGCTCTAGCTTTCTTCCCCAAAGCCAAATGAGCAGCCAGCAGAGTAACTTTTTTAGGACATTCCACCGTAGCTTCAATAACCATTCTTTTGGTCCCTTCATGAAAAACGTGATATTTGATGTCTTTAAGTTTATATTTAGAAATAATGGCGTTAGCCTGCTTGTCCAGAATTGGCACGTGATGAAATAATTTTAACCAGCCCTGGAGGGGATATTTTATTTTTTCTACCAGGCTATTAAATTTTAATTTGTGTTCCAAGAAACGGACTTCGTCCCTACCCCGGCTGCGGAACGATCCAACATCCACTTCAATCAAAGTAAGAATGTCCGGATTGAGTTTTTTAAGAGCATCAACAATTCGTTCATCTAGCTTTTTAGGAGGAAAAAAAATTTTCCAGAATTTTAGATACTGATACCAGATCCCTTCAATGCCTTCGCAGTATTCAATATTGTAGGTAATGAGCTTGACCATTGAGATCAAGAAAAGTTTTTTAGTTTATATAGTTGTGGGTGTAAGAAATAGAAAAAGAAGAGAAAAGAAAAAATTGAAATTAATTTTATTTAGGGTAAAAAAATGGAGTTAAGTGTTATCATCAAGCCAGCATGCTCCACATCTAACTGAGGTTTAGCTTTTTTAACCAACTTTAAAAATTTGTTGAATCTTTCCACAGATTCAATTTTTGGCGCACCCATGCCATAGTCAAATAGATCAGCTCCAGTAGTTGGACAGATACGTCCAAAACCATCTACAACGACCAAACCAAAACCCGCTTCATTGGCATAATTAGAGGCAGTATTTATGTATTGTTTAAATTCACCAGAAAAAGCTGCTAAAATATTCAGAGCATTTATTGAATCTATTCGAATTCGTTCTCGGTTTCTAATTAATCTAGTGCGATCTTTTTTTGTAAAGAGTTTATACGCCAACCCGCCTTCAACACCAGCAACAAATCGCTCTGTTAGATTTTCTAATTCCCCACTAGGATGAGCTTGGCCCAAATAAACTTCTAATTCAAATTCAGGCAATGCTTGGTCCAAATAACCTTGTATTATTCTTGAGGTATTAAAGTCGTATCTTGATTCCATTGTAAATTCTCCAATAATGTTAATAAAAGCAAAACCTAAGCTTTATTTAAAAGCTGCTTTTTCCACCGGTGTGTTCACCAGTGGTTTACATCCAATTGGATATCGATTGAATAAAGCAGTGTCAGAAAACCGACCCGAGCGAAGCGAGCATGCCATCCGGTCTGTGACCGGTGGTGGTCGGTTTTCTTTGACACCTTTTGCAAAAAATGTCTATTTCCTAAAACCTCACTTCAATATTCCATACCCAATCAATCTAAACCGATCACCCACTCGCCGAGAGATAGTTATCCGGTCTCCTTTATTAGCTGCTACCGGTTTTTTTAAGACACAAGTAGTATTCTTTTTAGATGGATCAAATACGACCCCCACTGTAGCGGCAGAATTAACGTTAAGCATTAAAATTTCATTCTTGGCCAAGGGCTTAACTTCAGTCTCCTCTTTAGTTCCTACCACTCTTTCCAGCAGATGAGTTTCAATGGTTATTTGGTTGTGTATCGGCGGCAGCTTACCTTTGATTCCAACTAAAGAACCGGTTAAATTGTCTGACTTAACTACGCTGGGATCAAGAGTAGTGGATATAGCCATGCTTCCACCGGGACGAATTTCGGGAATTGATTCCCCGCCGGAAAAGATTTCCATAATTTTAGTCTGCAGCGGCTTCCAGATTTTTTTATTTTTTTCTTCCACCATATAACCAGGAATTATTTCAATCTCATCCCCTACCTTAAAAACACCCTGCTTGACCGTTCCCCCAATAACTCCACCCACTAATTGGTCCGGTTTAATTCCCGGCTTATTGATATCAAACGATCTAGCAACTAGCATCAATGGATCTTTATTCAAATTTCGGGCAGGTGTAGAAAAAACAGTTTGGATAGTCTTCAATAGAACATCAATGTTGACATTAGCTCGAGCTGAGATAGGAATTATGAGTGCAGATTGGTACTCAGTGCCCGCCAGAAATTCCTTAATCTCCTGGTGATTTTTAAGCGCTTCTTCAGGCGTAACCAAATCGATTTTGTTCTGCACGATAATGATCTTTTTAATTCCACTGATTTGCAAAGCCATCAAATGCTCCTTAGTCTGAGGCTGAGGACATTTTTCATTGGCAGCTACCAGCAGCAAAGCTCCATCAACAATGGCTGCACCGGATAACATGGTAGCCATTAACGATTCGTGGCCGGGAGCATCGACTAAAGAAATTTTGCGGATAAATTGGGCCTCCTTATTGGATTTAACACTCTTAGGTTTGGTAGTGTAAAAATCGTTCTCTTTATCATAATAAATAGATATGTCTGCATAACCAAGCCGGATGGTTATGCCACGCTTGAGTTCTTCCGAATGAGTATCAGTCCATTTTCCGCTGAGACGTTCCGTAAGCGTTGTTTTACCATGGTCTACATGCCCTACCAGAGCTAGATTTAACTCCGGCTGGGGTGATTTAACCGAACTTGCTGAATGGGGATCGATAGTTACGGAATCGGATTTCTTTTTAGCCATTAAGTTATTAAAACAGAGGTTTATTTATAAAAGTTTAGGAGAGGGTTAGCTTAAAATAAGATTAAAAATAATTTTACTGACTCAAAGCTTCCTTTTTCTTAAGCCTAGTCATGTAGCCAGCTATAATATTACGTAATTTCTTACTGGTTAACTTAACATACTCTGAAGTTAAAAGCTTATTAGGGGTAAAATCAGCGGTAAATTTTTGGCCATGAACTTTAGCCAACTCTTTAGTTCGGCGCTTGATCATTGTAGTTTTAATTCGTCCCATAAATTGATAAAAGAAGCAGTCCGTTTATAAAGGTTATGGTGGAAGAAGCGTTCTTTATCCTAAACCACACCTAAATAACTATTAAAAAGTAGTACTTATCCAAAAGTTTATATATAAACCTTATTTTTTAGCTAAAATGGCGTATTTAAGAAGACAAAGAATCACTGACCAGGGAATTCTAGAAAGTAGTCCTGAGGATATAGTTGTAGGAGAATATTCAATTACTGTTGGCCCTGAAACTTTAACTGCCAAACTTATTGAAGGACCTAGGGTGGTTGAAGGTCTTAAAGATGAAGAAAGAAGAGAAAACAAAAGCGAAATAAAAAGAGAGATACAAATCCATTATGCTAATGAACAAGGTGATAGAAATATTTCGATCATCAGGGGAGGATTAGAAAGATTTGTGGGTGGAGCTTATGGCAATGGAAATTTTAAAGATAAGAATGATGGAATCATCGATCTCGATAACATCTACAAACGACTTGGTCCCCTAGTACGCCAGCATATTCCCTCTGACTGGCGTGAAGTGTTAGGTCGATGGTTGCAGTAGAGATTTATATTCTCCAGTATGCCTTTACGTAATATTTATATACTAAAATAGTTTTTATTTATAAATGGTAATTCTCTTTGATCAGTTCAATCTTCCCGACGATATTTATAAGATAATATTTGCCACGGAACAACAAGAAATCGTCGCTAAAAGATTGATTAAATATATGCAAATCAACGGCAGGGAAATAGGTAAAACTGAAATGGGGTTGTTTGCACAAAGGCTGCATGACGGAGAGGCGGTGGTCAAAGAGAAGAATAAATTCTCCCTGCAGAAAGAAACTCTTTTGTCTTACAACAAACGGCAGTTTTATGACCGGATACTTACCCCCATGCGGGGCATGGGTCTGATTGATTATGATATTTACAAGAAAACTTACCGCATCTCTGACAAGTTCAACAAACTGATGATTAAGATTGGTTTGAGCTGGCTGAGAGAGATGGATCGGAAGTAGGCACTAACTTTAAATATCTAAGATTATTTTCTTTTAAAATGAAAGTAGTTTTATTTATGGCGTGTACACTTAACGGTTTTATTGCCCGAAAAAATGGCGAGGAAGATTTTTTAGAAGATGATAACTGGACCGAATTTTCTAAACTAGCTGAGAAATGCAGTGGTATAATTGTTGGAAGAAAAACCTATCAAATAGTACAAAGGTGGAAAAATTATAATTTTGACAATATTGATGCCAAAAAAATAATCGTATCCAGAAATTCCAAATTAAAATTATCTGTAGATAAGATTTATGCTTCATCACCCCAAGAAGCCTTAACCTTGGCCGAAAAAATGGGAATAAAAGTTGTTCTACTGGCCGGTGGAGGAGAACTTAATTTTTCTTTCTTGAAAAATAATTTGATCGACGAGATTATTGTAAACATCAATCCTTTTTTATTAGGCAGGGGGATTAAAATATTTTCAGAATATGAATTTGAGAAAAAGTTAAAGTTAATTGCGGTCAAGAATTTTTCTTCAGATATAATCCAGTTACATTATAAACTGAAAAGATAGCCTAAGTTAAGTAAAAAAATAAAAATTAAACAAAGATCTACACTTTCCCCGCTTCCTTCTTCAGAGCCTCAGCTCGATCAGTCTTCTCCCAAGTAAAATCGGGATCATCCCTTCCAAAATGCCCATAAGCAGCAGTCTTCCTATAAATTGGACGCAGCAGATTTAACTGCTGAATAATGGCTTTAGGACGGAAATCAAACTGTTTTTGAATAAGTTCAGCTATCTTCTCTTCAGAAATTTTTCCGGTGCCAAAAGTATTCACTAAAATACTAACCGGCTGAGCTACCCCAATAGCATAAGCTACCTGAACTTCACATTTGTCCGCCAACCCGGCAGCTACAATATTTTTAGCTACATAACGGCCATAGTAAGCCGCCGAACGGTCTACCTTAGTTGGATCTTTTCCGGAAAAGGCACCTCCGCCATGCCGGGAATAACCACCATAAGTATCCACGATGATCTTTCGGCCAGTCAACCCAGCATCACCTACTGGACCGCCGACTACAAATCGTCCGGTGGGATTAATATAATATTTAGTCTGCTCATCTATCCAGTCGTGGCAAATAGGCTTGATTATTTTTTCAATCACGTCGCGGCGGATAGTTTCCAAGTTAACGTCTGGATGATGCTGAGTAGAGATAATTACGGTGTCGACTCGTTTAGGACGGTCGTTTTCGTATTCCACGGTTACTTGGGATTTTCCGTCCGGACGAAGGTACCACAGCTCTCCTCGTTTTCGAGCGCTAGCTAAACGCTGAGTAAGTTTGTGAGCTAACATAATGGGCAGAGGCATATATTCCTGAGTTTCATTAGTGGCGTAACCAAACATAAGCCCTTGATCGCCGGCTCCCTGTTCCAAGTATAGACCCTTATCTTCATCCACCCCTTGAGCAATATCCGGAGACTGTTCGGATATAGCCGCCAGTACGCCGCAAGTCGAACCTTCAAACCCCAAATCGGGTTTATCATAGCCAATGTCAATTATAGTATCCCGCACTATTTTTTGAATGTCCACATAAGTTTTAGTGGTAACTTCCCCGGCCACAACCACAAATCCAGTTTTAGTAAGGCATTCCACCGCCACTCGGGCGTGATTATCTTCCTGATAAATTGCATCCAAAACTGCGTCGCTAATCTGATCACACATCTTATCCGGATGCCCCTCAGTCACACTTTCACTAGTAAAAAAATAGTTTGGTTTAGTCATAATTGTAATCACCAAACAATCTGCAGCCAATTGTCTATTTAAACCATCTTGAAAATAATATTCTTATAAGAATACTTTTACATAAATTTTATTAATGAAGTTAAGGCTAAAGTTAGAATGGAAATTAGTTCACTGGAAGAGGTTAAACGATTAAGAAAGAAGTACAATCTAACCCAAAAGAATTTAGCCCTCCGTTCAGGTGTGTCCCAGAGCCTTATTGCTAAGATTGAAGCCGGAACGATTGAGCCAACCTTCACTAAAGCCCAGAAAATATTTGAAATCCTGGAACAGGCCAGGGTAAAAAAAGAGATTAAAGCTGCGGAAGTGATGCATAAGAAAATATTTTTTGCCCAAAGTAAAGAATTAGTTAAAGAAGTAATTAAAACCATGCGAAAGCGGGGAATTTCCCAGATGCCGGTTTTAGCCGGAGAAAAGGTTTGTGGATTGATTACGGAGAGGTCAATTCTAGATAAAATTGCCGAAGATCATAGCCGTCTTAGTTTATTAAGGGTAGAGAATATAATGGAAGACAGCCCGCCCATTGTGTCAGAAAATACCGGATTAAGGGCCTTGATAAATTTGCTGCACGAATACCCGGCGGTACTGGTAGCTGAAAAAGGAGAAGTAAAGGGTATAATATCCAAAAGCGATTTATTGAAGAAAATGGAGTAATAAAGGATGCTAAGCTGGCTGTAAAAAAGTTATAAATATTGGTAGACCATGATAGACATATGCCTAAAGTTGAGCTCTATTTAGAACATGAATTATTTGAACAAGTTAGAGATATTTCTTATACCTTAAGCCAAAATGAACATTTTAAGGATTTTTATGATCTTACTAAACAGAAGATTGTAGAAGCGCTATTTAAACCAGGACCAAATCATCCCCTAGCCCATGCGCCTCATTGGCTGGAATTGACTGGTGAAAGTCTTAATACTGGAGCAGGAAGGGTAGTTATTACCCATATTAAGGTAGATTACAGCGAGTGGATTAACTTTTTAAAAAGTTTTAACCGGGCCATCAAAAAGAAAAACAATGTCCTTCGAGGTATTCCTTCGGAAAAAAAAGATTATTCCTCAACGACAACCTGGGAGTATGAATTTGACCGAAATACTGGGTTCATTAAATCAATCTCCAAGTACCGAGGAGACCCGCGGGATAAGGCCTTTTCTTGGAAAAATAATCAACAACAACGAGTAGAAAAGGAACTGCTTAATTATGCCGGGGAAGAAATTCATGCTGGATATCAGGCTGCTATAAAACTAGATGGATTGATACAGCAAATAATCCGCAACCCCAATACTAAAATTGCTGAGAAGTTAAGATATCAGCCTTATTATAATGCCTTAGAGAAAATAGTTGATCCGGAAACGGAAGATAATTTTGCGGATTTAATTGTCAAGGCCTAAAATAGAAGTTCAATCTTTTATAGCCTGGAAAGCCAAGATATCTTCCGTGCTCAGCTTCTTGCCTTGCTTGATTTTATCCTTAACTACATCAGTTCTTTCCTTGGCTAAAGTATTAGCTGATTTTTCTTTGCGCTCATCAAATAGCTTGGATAATTCATTTACCCTCTTGGTTACAGCTAAAACCTGCTGCTTAAGTTCTTCATACTTGGACTTTAGGGATAAATAAGTTTTGGCAATGGGATCTTCACTTTCCCTTATTTTCTTAATATCTTCAAATAACTGGGTAATTTGCTCGTGCTTCTGCTGGGATTCCTGGGCTGTATGTTGAAGTTTAGAGTGTACATCTTGAGCTGATTTACGTTTTTCAAAGAAATTAGCTGAAGCTTTTTTGGCCTCCTGCCGGGATTTATTTAGCAGCACTAAGCGGTTATATTTAGTTTTAAGTTCCTTGATGGTACTTCTAATTTTCTTCTCCTTATCAAAGGGAATAACCTCAATTTCAATATTACGTTCCAACTTCTCAATCAAGGATTTTATTTTTCCAGGCGACTCCGTTTCATCCAGGCGGGAAGACCCTGGGTCGGTCTTAGCTTCAACCTGCTTTTTAACTGAAGCCTCTTCTTTAACTAGTTGGTTTAAATCATCCCGCAGTTGTTTTAATTCTTTTACTTCCTTGGTTAAAACATCCCTCTCGTGCTTGATAAAACTAATTTTATTAGCACAAGAATTTAAATCGTTTTTAATAGACCTTAATTTTTGATAAGCTTCTTCTTTTTCCTGGCTTAAATTATTTAACTTGGAACGCAACTGGAATAATTCTGATTTTCTCTCTTGGAATTCGGTCTTCAATTCTTCCAAATTGGGGTTGTCCTGACTCATCATTCAACTTCACTTATAAAATTGGTTAAAGATTTTTAATTTTTACTACTTAAATAGTTATATGTTTTAGGGTTAATATTAAATAAAATAAAAAAAATAAAAGCACTTAAGAAAGTTTATCCGAATAGAGCGCCTAAACCGGCAGCGGCAGCTTCGTCAGCTTTTCCGTCATCCACTTTCTTCTCTTCTTTCTTTTCTACTTTAGCTCCGCCAGCAGCAGCAGGAGCAGCAACAGCTGGAGTTGCTACAGCAGCTTTTTTGATTGCCTCTTCGATATTTACTCCTTGAAGAGCAGCCACTAAAGCTTTAACTCGGGCTTCGTCAACTTTTATTCCAGCGGCAGTCAATACTGCTTTAACTGAAGATTCAGTAATTTCTTTTTCTGCTTTGTGAAGCAACATTGCGGCGTAAATGTATTCCATTTTGTCTTCCTCCATTAATTTTAATTTTTTAGTTAAATTTTAGTTTGGGTTAAAGTTTTCTAGTTAAAGATTAGCCTCTTCCTTGATCGAAAGGGCCTGCTGTTCTGATTTGGCTAATAGTTCGTCCTTGGTTTCAGCAGTTAAGTAAGCACTTTCAATAGCCACGGCCTTGGCTTCCCGGAATAATTTTTGGATCAATAATTCCGTAGTTTCTTCCGTTAGGTAACCGCATTCTAGAGCTAAGTTCATAGCCCATTGGCTGGCTTTAATTATATTCAGGTTAAATTCAGCCTCATCAATATGCAGCTGCTTGGCATCAAATACCAAACCATTCTCCCATACCGCCACCAAATCCAGGCCTACTTCCATGGGTTTAATGTCCAAACGCTTAAGAGTTTCCGCCAACTTAGGTTTGATGGTTTCTCCTTCTTTGGCTACTATTACATCAGCCACGATGGTTAATTTTCCACTTTCAACTTTAGTCTTTATTCCTACCGAAGCTAATTCAGAAATGATTGGACCAGGTGCAAAATTGGTAGCACCAGCTTTAACTATAATATCCTTGGGGGATATCTGTCCAGACTTAGCCGGAGCTTCCGACTTGTTTTTCTGCAAAGTTGAATAAAGTGAAAAAGGATTATCTCTAGTAAATAATAATGCCGGCATGCCTTTAATTTTAGCACTAAGTTGATCGATATTATTCCGCCCGGATTTTTCCAAAGCCAGACGCAATATTTTCTTACGCTTCATAACGATCTTTACGCCTTTATTTCTAAGAGTTGACCGCATGACTTGCAGCTGCTGAGCGGGCAGGTTCTGCATATTTACTACTCCAATAATAGGATAAGTCTTAATGTCATCCACTAGTCCCTGCAAGATTAGCTTTTTATTTTCGCTGACCATTTTATAGTTTAACCGGCTTCCCCATAGTTAATTTTAATTTTACGTTTTTGACGTTCTGCGATTCATTAGGCAGGTTTTTCAAAGCAGTATTGTAAACAGTAAGAATATTATCCGCTACTTCTTCTTCAGATTGTTCTTGTTTTCCAACCAGACATTGTAAATTGGTGCCTTTCTTGGCAGTTAAACGAACGGTGGAAATTAATTTTTTCTTAAGCGCTTCCAAGTTAGCGTTAGGAGGAACTACACAACCCAATTTTGGATTAGGCATTTTCCCCCTAACTCCTAGAACCTTACCAAATTGGGCGGCTACCTTAGACATTAAATTAACTTGAGCGATGAAGCAGTCGTAATCCTGAGCTAATTTTTTCATAACTTTCTTATCCGAGTATTTAGCAAAATCTGGTTCGGTAATCACCAAATCAAAATTTTTCTTGGCTTGATCGGCTAAAATATTGTCTACAAAGGCCGCAATCTTGATATTTTTACCTTTGCTGTAATGCAAGGTAATGAAGAAATCCAAAGGGTTTTGAGCGATAGAAATGTTCTTCAGATTTATAATTAGGTCATAAGACTGGTTAAAATTACGTTTAGATTGGCTTTTAAGTTCAGCTAATACTTTCTTAATCTCTTCTTTATTCATACTTACCTCCTACCGGAGCATTTTACTCAAAATACGGGTAGTTATAACGGTTTAAGGGTAGAGAATGAGGCCTATTTATAAAGGTATCTAAAATTGGGTGAATTTCCGGGTCCTCTCAAAAAACATTCGCTTTAACTCATGTTTGAGGTTATTAAGCGCAATAAAACTGCGCTTAATAGGTGTTAAATCCAATTTTTTGTGACCTAAACAATATGAACGCTTACGCTAAAAACTATGAAATTTAAAGTTGGCGCCTTGATACTATTTCCTTCTACGAAGAGCCTGACTCCTATTGAATAACTAAATAAAACCCCATACTCCTTTGAACTAACAATTATCTTGGAACTAAATCAACTTCAGTTCCGCTAGCCCCCATTTCTTTCATTAACCTATGAGCCTGTGAAATATTTTCATAACTAATACGAATATTTCTCCGTTGAGATTTCACAGCATCTAAATCAAAATAATAAATTCCGCTTGCCAATTCTTTATCTAACTGAACAGCAAATGAAACATTACCTCTTTTATATTCTTCTATAAAATCCGATTCGCCTTCTACTACTTTCCTAATAATCTCTCCTGTATGACTGGATGATTTCGTTCTTCTGTTTATCTCATCATAAACTTGAACAAAAATTTGATAATTTTTACTTTCTGGAGTTAATTGGTCTCTTCTCAAAACTCTTTCATTACCAATTATCTCTGCTAACCTTTGACTCGGAATTTCTCCATCAACTCCAGGAGCTACAACAGTCAAATATTTATCAGTAGTTGTTTTCAAATCTGCCAATATTTCTATGCAAGAAAGATCAACTATTGGTGTATAAACAGAACCTAAATCTTGTTTATGGGCAAGAATATCCCCTCCAACATCAACAGCCATAATTAAATCATAACCTCGTTGTGCAACTAATCCCTCTAATTCTTCTCTTAGTCTTTCTGTTCCATACTGTAATGAAAATAAATATATCTCTCCAATTCCTAAACCTAACTCTTCATTAATCTCAGGCAATTTTGGCTCAAAATATGAATCCAAAGAAATCTCCTCCCTTGTAGCAATATATTTTCTGCTTGGTTTAGATGCTCCATTCACAGTTTTTTCCAATTCTCCATCAAATTCATGTAAAGCCCATGGTGTCAGAAATCCTGCCAAATCTACATTAATCCCCTGCTCCCTTAATTTTTCAGTTATCAGTACAGAGGAAGCGATATCTCTTCCGCTTCCTGCTCCAATCACTAATGCTTTAGAATATTTACTGAACATTTTTACCTCAAAAATTTCTAAGAGATACATGCTCTTGTCTAATCGCTCTCTTGTCTGCACTTCTTGAATATCTTTGCAACATTGAATCTAAGTAATCAGCAGAAGCTCCAAACTCTCTAACAATTGTTTTTTTACTCGTTCCTTTTTCAAAAAGTAAATATACGGTCACATCTTGCTCTTCAAGTGTCGCTCCTAATTCTTCTTCATGGCTTTGCCCTTTGTAATAGCCAGTAGTTGGAACAGCATCTATAATTTCCTGAGGAACGCCTAAGACTTCAGCTATTGCATAAACATCTACTTTATACAAGTCATCTAAAACTCCAAAATCAAACGAGATTGGAGTTCCCCATTTAGCAGCATAGCCCTGTACAAATTCTGTTCTGTTTCCTGTTCCAAGAATCTTTCCATTGACTTCTCTAGCAATATCATAAAGTACAGCCACTCTTGCTCTTGAAGCATAATTGCCTGTTCTGATTTTTCCTGTTTCAGTATTTGTATCAATTGGAAAATATTTGCCGATATTTTGTATTTCAGCTTCAACAATTGAATTGATGGGAATTGTGTAATGTTCAGTTCCCAAAACTCTGCTTACTAAATTTGATTTCTCTACACTTTCATCTCCATCATAAGCAGGCATAGTAACAGTAATGACATTCTCTGCCCCTACTGCTCGTGTTGCTATATAACTTACAATAGTAGAATCAATTCCGCCGGATAAACCTATGATTAATTTAGGTTTCTTTCCATCAAACTCTAGTAATTTATGGTAGTATTCACTAATTTGATGGCAAATATTGGAGACTACTGATTCATAATCATTTAGTCTAATCTCTGTTAGAACAGAATCTATGCTTTTTGATGGAAAATGTTTAAACTGTTTCATTTTCTCCACCACCAAAAACTCTCTCTAAGAGAGAATAATCGCCTTGAGCAAAATGGTCTCCAAGATGGGTATCACTTTTTGCTATGCTTTCTAAACCATCAATAATATGTTCTCTCTCAATCCCAATTTCGCGAAGTTCGGCATAAGTTAATGGCAAACCTAATTTTGCATAAGCTGTGACCAATTGTTTGTAGAGTTTTTGGTCTTCTGTTTGTTCTGCATAAATTGCCCCAGCAAGTAATGTTCCAAGAGCCACTAATTGACCATGTGTTGGCCTGTCTTCTCTATACTGTTTCTGCTGGTCAATCATTTTATGGTAGAGTTTGTGTTCTCCAGCAGCACTTAGTTTGGTGTCTTCTCTTTCTATGACAATTAAAGATGAATTGTGAGAATATGTTGCCAATCTGCGTAAACAATCTTCGTCATATCCGTTGAATTGGTTGATTATCCATTCAAGTGCTTCAAAACATTCTGGAACATTCTCTCTTACTGCTTCATAATTCAGGTTTCCTACTTTGTATTGCAGATCAATAGAAGCACTTATGTTTGCAAACAAATCTCCAAATCCTGATTGAGACCATTTCTCCAAATCAGCGATATGTGTTTCAGCAATGCTTGGAATGCTTACGATTGTTCTTGTAGGAGCAACAGTTTTCTCTAATCTGCTTCCTTCTGGGTATCTGATGATACTTCTGTCTACGCTTATACAAGAGGTGGAGAGAATCGTTGGAATTGTAATGACTTCTTTACCGACTGCACATGCTCTTCCTACATCTAAAGCAGTACAACCTCCCACTGCAAGAACTCTTGAATACTGGTTCCCCGTCTTTATTTCTTCAACACTTTCAGCATAGCAATCACGAACAAGTGCTGTTCTACCAATCTGACTTAATGCAGGATAACCATATAAATCTGTAACAATAAGTGTATCATCATCTATTAGTTTCTCTACAAGAGAGGTTATTCGCTCTTCTGTAAATTCCAGTTTTGGTATTTTCTTTTCTGATGCCATTTTATCACTATTAAGTAATGATGTAATTAGCAGAAAAGCTTATAAATATTCGCTACTAACTCTATTAGTAGTACTATGGAAAACAACCTAGAAGCCCTAAAATCAGCAGGATTGTCAGAAAGAGAAGCTTTAACCTACTTGGATCTTCAACAAAATGGCGAAAGCCAAACAGGAAAAATCTGCGAAAGAACAAAGATTCCGAGCTCTCAAATTTATACAATCCTTAACAGCCTCTCTGAGAAAGGCTTAGTTAATTTTAAGATTGTAAACAATATCAAAATCTTTCGTGCTTCTGAACCAGATTCTTTAGCCAATTTATTTGAAGAGAACGAAAAACAGATAGAACAGGAAAAAGAGCAACTTTTGAATTTCATTTCTAAACTCAAAGTAAAACCAAGTGGAATATCAAAATTAAGTGACTTCAAATATTTTTCAGGGATTAGAGGAATTAAATCATTATATGCAGAAATTATCAACTCATGGAAAGCAGGAGATGAATATTTTATTGCTTCTGCTCCCTTAGAATCATTCAGCAAATTAGAGGGATTCTTCTTAGATGTAGTTCATAAAAAAAGAATCAAAGATGAAGTTAAATTAAAAATCTTAATTAACAAAATTGGAAAGAAATGGGGGGCTGCTAGAGAAAAGATGCCTCTTACTGAAGTAAGATATATGGATATTAATACAAAAACGGAGTATGGGGTTTTAAACGATTACTTTTTCCTCATCACTTACGGAAAAGAACCTTATGGATTATTGATAAAAGACGAAAACTTTGCACAAACTTACAAAGTATTCTTTAATCTATTGTGGAGTCAGGCTAAAAAACAATCTCTTAGATGAGGGCGCCAACTTCTATGCACGGTCACAAAAAACTTTCTCCGCTAACGCTCCGAATCCCTCCCACTTCGTAGTCGGGAGGATTTAACAGCGCGATGTTATGTGCAATCCGCCTCCGCCCGCCTAAATGTTCTAATTGACTTGAAGCTTTCGATATATTTAAATAACAATTATAATTAATAATGACATTATGAGAAACAAACTTATCATTTTACTTAGTCTAATCTTATTAGTTGCTCCTGCTCTAGTGTCAGCAGATATTATTCCTGTTGGTTACAAAGGAGTTAGCTATTGTTTTGAAATCTCAAATATTGAGGACTACCAAGATTATACTTTTATCGCTTATTTTCAAGAGCCTATGGGTGGTCACAAAGTAATTAGCAAAGAGGATTGTGTAAGTTTTTACAAATTTAGTAACCCAATAATTTATGCAATAAAAAATTCTGATTTCAATGAAGCGGATATAGGAACAGAATATGAAGATGAGAAATTATACTTTAGTTCAAATCCGAATTTACTTTCTTCAAATTTTGAAATCAATTCAATTAGTACAATTCCTGAAAATGACCCAAAAAATAAAATTGTTGATGTATTGGAGATTACTAGTTTGTCTGAAAATAATTTTGTATTAACAAAATCAAAAGTGGTTTATACATATACTGATGGAACCACTGAAGAAATAACTTACACCAATCAAAACACAAGACCTGAAGCTTCAAGACAACCAATTCTTCCTCGGTGGTTTGCTAAATTGTGGTATATCATTATTCCTCTTATAGCAGTATTAGCATTTGTTGCGATTCTTTTAATAAGAAAGTTTAGAAAATGAATCTTATGATTCAATACATAATCACATTTATTTTGACTTTGTTTATTGAATTTATAATATATTACATTTTTATTAAAAAAGAACTTCTTAAATTATTGTTGTATTCATTATTAATTACTTCAATTACACTTCCTATCGCAACAAATATTTATCTCAATTTTTTTAACAATTTTTATATTATTGAGATTATGGTTTTTTTGCTTGAAAGTCTCTTGCTAATGTGGCTCTTGAAAATAGAATATAAGAAAGCAATCACGATTTCATTTATAGCTAACTTAATAACATCAATGATAAGTTTGTTGTTTTTTATATAACGGTGGGCTACGGCGGACTTTCTCCGCTTCGCTCCGAACCCCATTGCATTCTCACTCCACTTCGTTCCGTTCGGGGCACATAACAGGCATGCCATATGTTAAACGAAATCGAGAAAAGAGCTATTTTGAATTTTGAGGGGGCAAAACTTTTAAATATCATAATTTTTCAATAGTATTATGGTAACGAAAATCACTTATTTTGTTCATGGAACTACAACCGATAACGAACAGGAAATCTCCTCTGGCTGGTTTGACGTTGACTTATCGGAATTAGGGGCTCAACAATCGATTGAATTGTGGGATAAAGTCAAAGACAAACATTTTGATATTGTTTTTTGCTCTGACTTAAAACGGGCTGTGCATTCGGCTGAATTAACTTTCAAAGATAAAGTCAAAATTATTCCAGATAAACGTTTGCGAGAGTGTAATTATGGAAAATATAATGCACAGCCCTCTGAAATTGTTGAACCCCTTCAAGAGCAACATATAACGAGGAGATTTCCCGACGGCGAAAGTTACGAAGATGTTAAAGAGAGAGTAAGTGATTTTCTTGATTTTTTAAAGAAAAATTATGATGGAAAGTCGGTTGCCATTGTTTCTCATAAAGCCCCACAATTAGCATTGGATGTTTTGTTGAAACATAAAACTTGGGAGCAGGCTTTTGCAGATGATTGGAGAAAAACAAAAGCATGGCAACCGGGCTGGAACTATACTTTGGAGTAAAAGTTTTGCCCCTTTTATTATGAACGCTCTTTTCTCGACTCGCTCCGCTTCGCTCCGTGCCACGCTGCGCTCTCGCTACACTACGTTTCGCTCGGGCCGTTTAACAAGGGACCCTGACGTTAAATACAATCTTTTGTTACTCTTTCAGAGCTTACGCCGTAAATATTTTTAATGCTATTGCCTTCGTTAAATCGTGAAACGGAGACGAGAAAAAACTAAATTGCTTCGCAACTAATTCTAACATTGATTTAACGGTTCACTTCGTTTTCCCAAATTTTTTTTAATGAATCTAAACGGGGGGAATCGGTTAAGAAATTACGAACAATTTTTATAGCAGATATAAATAAGCATATTATGGCTGTAAAAGTTTATTGTGATGCAAATATATTTATAGATTATTTTGATGATAGATCAGATAAGCTAAGACCACTTAAAGACTTTGCATTTGAATTCTTTTCAAGAGGATGGAACTGTAATTTTAGTCTAGTAATATCTGATTGGCTAGAAACAGAGTTACTTCGGCATTTAAAGAAAGAGCAAATAAATCAAATTTTTAACAATTTCAAAGAAAAAAATAAGTTAGTCGTGGTAAAAGAAGAAAGAGGAGATAGAGAAAAAGCTAAAAAGATATCTTCTCATTGGCAAGATCCATTACATGCTATTTTAGCCAAGAAAGCTGGAGCAGATTTCTTAGCAACAAGAAACATAAAAGATTTTAGTGGGTGTGAAGACTTAGTTGAGATTGTTCTTCCAGAATTTATTTAGACTTGACATGGCTCTTAACTATATCAAGAATTCTTAATTGTGCTTCTTTTTTAGTTTCATCTATTTTCATATAACCACTTAAATCTTGATAATAATTAGTTAAAGAATCCCTGAATCTAACTAGAGTAACATATTTCCACACTGCTTCCAGAAAACACGACAAAGTTTTTTCAAGTCCAACAAGCAAAGTTGCTCTAGCAAAGTCAGTAACGACTTCTACTGTTTCTGGAGGTGCATATTTAATTAAATCCACTAAAACAGAATTTATATCTTCTTTGTTAGTAAGTGTTCCACTAATCAACTTCTCTTTTGTTAAATAAAGATTCTCATCTGACTCATTATATACTTTTTTCTGTAACTTGAAATTATCCAATGAACAAAATTCTTTTGTTGTCTTTTCAATTAAACTAATAGTGTTACCTGCAAAATTAATCTCTTTTGGTTCATTACTACAAAATTCTTGAACGCAAAGAGGACCATACATATACCATCCTATTGGCAAATTTAATTTTAACTCTTTATTTATTTTCCAAATAACTTTATATGCTTGGGTTTTTGTAGGTTCTTGATTATAAAATTTCTTGCAAAATTCTTTGATATGATGATAAATAGTGTTTATTTTTTTAATATCCTCATTTTTAACAGGCAAATCAAAATAATTATTCTTCTCTTTATAAAAAAAAGTTCTTCTATTTTTAATGTTTCTTTCAAAAACTAAACCTAAACTTTCCAAAATTCTCAAATTGTTTTCGGCAGTTCTCCAATTAATACTCACTTTTTCAGAGATTTCACTAATTGAAAGTGGTTCATCTCTCAGTGCTATTTTGATGTTTTCCAGAATTTTAGCAGTTTGATCCGCCATGGTTTAAGTAAAATTTCATAATATTTAAATGTTCCTATACTAAAAAGTACATTCGGCAAACCAGAACTGTGCAGAATTATACATAAAATTTAAATATTAGTTCTTATTTTAACTATAAAATCAGAAGAAAAAAATCCTTCTGGCTTATGATCACCAGAAAGACCATTGTTGTCAAGAGACAACGTTTCACAAACATAGGATTCTCTTGACACTTTTAAATCTTTGGTCTTTCTTAAAAAATGTGATGGAGGCATAAAGATGCCAGACAATTTAAAAAAACGTGGTCCCAAAGACCGAAAAAGACAAAGCACACAACCGTGGGAGAAACAATACGAACCAAAGCGTAAGACTCCAGGAACTAAAAACAAGAGATAAGCAAATGGGAATAATCCTTGGAATACCAAAGTACATTGTTGGTGTCTTACTTAGCGGAACTGGTTTTGCTTGTATGTACCTTTTCGGAGGTACAATTTTTACTTTTTTAAATACTCTTGACCAACTACTTTCAGGAAATTACTTTAGTGCATTTGTAGAATATTATATAAAAAGTGCCCTTCCTCCAACTTCAATAGAACACATTTTTATTCAAGCGATAGTCGGGGCTTGTATTGCTGGTTTGTTTTGGTTTTTAGGGATGGCAAAAAGAACGGGAATTACCTTTTAATTTTATTTTTTTCTTTGTTTTGTAGCAAAATTTATATTCCTAAGACATATTATGATTAATTATGGCTTTAGAATATATTATTGCACTTGTTGCTTTGATTGTTGGAATTGCATTAGGGTATTATTTTGGAAGATACAAAGCTTACCAAGATACTGATATTTCTAGTAAATCTGCAATGTTACAATCATTAACCACACAAGTAACAGAAATGAAAGCCAAATTTGATGGTTATGAAAAATTAAGAGAAGCAAAAGAAAAAAATCTAGAACGTTTGAGTGAAGAGAAAGAGAAACGATATCAAGAATTTATGAACTCTACTAAAAAATTCTTTGAAAAACAAGATGAAGTTAGAGGAAAGTATGAAGAAAAAAGAGATACTCAAATGAATAAGTTTGCCTCTGTAATTGACGCTTTTAATAGAGTAGTTCATGGAACAAAAACCAGAGGAATTGTTGGAGAAGATTTGTTACGACAATATCTCAAAGAATCTATAAAAGCAGGAATTATCAAAACCTCATTACGAACCGAATCTGGAGAAGTAGAATTTGCTTGGAATCTTGGAGATAATATGTATATCCCAATTGATGCTAAACTTCCTGATTTAATAGAACTAATTGAATCTATTACTGAAGAAACAAATCAAGCTGAGAAAAACGTAATTAGGAAAAAAATAATTGATAAAATAAAACATGAAATTGAAAGAATTCAAAAATATAGAAATCAAAAGAACACAATCAATAAATGTATTCTTGCAGTTCCAGAAAGTGCTATAGAATTAGCACCAGAAATAATAGAATCTGGAGCAAGTAAAAATGTCTTTGTATGTTCTTATAAACAGGTTTTCCTTGTTGGTTATATCCTAGCCGAAGAATATGAAAAGATGAAAGAAGAGGGTGATATTGGAGAACTTAAAACAACCAATAAAACACTAATAGGAATATTAAAAGAAATAATTAAACTTACTGACACTATTGAGAAACAAGCTAAATCTGTGATTAAACATAATGATGTAATAAAAGATAAAATCCATGAGGGATTAAGATCTTAATTCTATAAAACCGCGATTCCCCCTACTACTAACTGTTAGTCTGCTACGCAGAAAATAATTAAACTATTCATTAAAAAAACTACGGCAACCCCTAAAGTCTCGGTAGCACAAAAACTCTGCGTTGCTCGACTGCGGTCTGCGCTACTCGGGGGGCTTAAAAAAAAAGTTTAAATACCTCAATTCAATTATGGAGAACATGCCATTAAAACATTATGCCTGTAAACGTGCTTACCTTACTAATGGAAACTTGCTGAAATTCTTAAAAGAGAATGCAGAATTCATTGGTGAAGCACAATTTACAGATTATGTTTTTGGATCTATAGATTCCGATAAAGATTTATTGTGGGTTCGTCATATTCAAAAAAACACTTGGCCATCAATGAAAGTGGGAAAATTTTATCCATTCTACAAGGCCAAAATTAAATGGCCATCTTACTTTCAAATTTTTGAAATGCCTGTTGGAACACCATTAAGAAAATGTTCTTCATTAGAGGAAGCAAAAAGTCATCTTCCTGGCGATTTAACTCTTTTATTTTCTTTTAGTAGGAAAACATGGGAATATAAAATTGATGATTTATTAATTTATGTTGAAGAAGTAGAGCATATTCCTATGACTATTGAAGTTGTCTGTAAAACTGAAAAAAAATCAATAAATAAGAACATGCAACTTGTGGATAATTTTCTAAATCAACATAAACTTTCATCAACCATTCCTCATCAAATAGCTACACTAGTTAGAAAAAAACTAGGGAAAAATTTTTAAGTCCCAAAAACTTGATTAAAAATAACTAAGATAATTCTCAGCGGTGAAAAACTTACTCACTACGTTCGCACCCAGACATAAAGCCTCGGAAACATAACATCATTATACGCAATAATTTTGAGAGGCCTAAAAAGTTTTATATAAGTAAGTGTATTTTCAGATATTATGAGAAAGAATATTCTAATCACAGCTATGCCAAGAAGTGGCAAATCCACCCTTCTTAAAAAAATAATCCAACAATTTGATAATAAAGTTGGTTTTGTTACTAATGAAGTTCGCAAAGATGGTGAAAGAATTGGCTTTGAGATAGAAACTAATGCTGGAGAAAAGTCCATGCTTGCAAATGTAGATTTCAAAACCAACTTTAAAGTTTCAAGATATTTTGTTGATATTGAAAATCTAGATTTAATGATTTCCAAAGTTGAAAACTTCGAAAAAAATGATTTTCTTTTTCTTGATGAAATCGGACAAATGGAATTATTTTCCGAAAAATTCAAAGTGCTTGTTGAAAAATATCTTGATTCTACTAATATTTGTATCGCAACTTTGTCAAAAATATATAGCAATGAATTTATCGAAGATATCAAAAGAAGAAACGATATTTTTCTAATTGAAATAACTGAATCAAATCGTGATGAAAAAGAAAAGTATCTTGAAACTTTATTGAGAAAGATAGCAAAAGCTAAAAGATATGTTTCTGAACCAGACAGATTTTCAATAAATCAACACGAAGTTAGTATTAGAACAGATCATGGAACCAGAATTTTAACAGAACAAAAAAAAGGGTGGATTTGCAGTTGCGAATTCTTTAAAGAGAATAAAGTGTGTAGTCATGTTATCGCACTTGAAGAATATCTGAAAATATATGAATAAAGTACGGCCTCTAAAAATTACTTTCTCCCTTCGGTCGAACCCCGCTGCACTCTCCTCCTTTCAGTCATCGGGGCATTTAACAGCGATCGCGACGTTAATCTAAATTCAGAAAATTATTTATAATACTTAAACCTTAATTGATAAATTAATAGAATGAAAAAAGAATTGCCGCTAGAACAGCGTAAAGAACTACTCAGAGTATTAAAAACCCGTTTTGAGAAAAACATGAACCGCCATATAAGCCTTGAATGGGCTAAAGTACAAGCAAAACTGGAAGCTAATACTAAAAAACTATGGCCACTCCATGAAATGGAAATAACTGGCGGTGAACCGGATGTTGTGGGACAGGATAAAAAGACGGGTGAATACATTTTTTATGATTGTTCCGCGGAAAGTCCAAAAGGCCGCAGAAGTGTTTGTTACGACCGTGAAGGGCTGGAGTCAAGGAAAGAACATAAACCAGAAAATAACGTTATTGATATGGCTGCTGCCATGGGCATTGAACTCTTAACGGAAGAACAGTATCGAGAATTGCAGAAACTGGGAAATTTTGATACGAAAACGTCGAGCTGGGTGAAAACACCCGCTAAGATTAGAAAACTTGGCGGCGCCATCTTTTGTGATCGCCGCTACGACCAAGTGTTTGTGTATCATAACGGTGCAGAATCTTATTACGCCGCCAGGGCGTTCCGGGGCTCGCTAAGGGTCTAAATTTTGCATAATAAACACAGAAATCCTGAAATCGTCTACCAACCGTTCGCTACGCTCACTCCGTAGCAAGCTACGGGGCACATGAAAACCAAAAACTATTGGTTTTCAGTACGTGAAATAGGATAAAATCCTATTTCTGTACAGAAATGAAGTATTTTCTTCATTTCTTGTACTGAAAAAAAGATAGTTTTCTTTTTTTATGCATTCAGCGATTTCTAACTCGGATTTCTGGTTATTACTCGCTGAACCGTTGCAAGCAACGGGGTATTAGACCCCGCGAGTAATAAATTATTCGCCTTATGTACATTTTTCTTCAGTTCTATATTTTGTGACTGTTTTGTATTTTGTGACAGTCATATACTTAGTAACTGTTCTAGTCAATGTTTTTTTACCAGGTATGATTTGATATCGGCCCCCTACATCTTCTCCAAAATCGCTATCATAAGTTTGATAAAAACTTTTTATTTCTCCAGGCATGATATAACCTTTGGCTTCTTTCAAACTTTCTCCATCATTTAATGTTTTAAAAAACATTTGAACCGTAAACAGGCCTGTTTCTGTATCAACATTTCTAACTTCAACAGTTAGTGTTTTTAGATAATTAAATCCCGAAGTGGTTGAACCATCTGTTGCAGAAACAACTCCATATTTTAGTGGAACTTGATACTCTTCGACTGCTTCATATGGTTCTTGAACTTCATAAACTTCTTGCTCGTTGTATGGAACTTGAACTTCGTTACAAATTTTTATTGGATTAGTCACAGCAAAGCCTGTAAGGCTACCATTACTTTTGCTAGTTAAAATAGTAATTACCCCCACCAACAACAATGCAATGGCAATAACAATTACGATCTGCTTATTTATTTTATTTTTCATTGTACACCCCCGTACATAAGAAGCCCACTAATCTTTAACTTATAAGATTTATGCTCTTTAAACTAATTTTTAACAGATTAATATCCATCTTTTCCAAACAGGCTCTGGAGAATTGCTTTTTAAATAAACTATTTTTCACGACTGAAAAATTAGTCTACCTTTTTTGGAGGCAATTTAGGAGAATAATTCAACTTTACTTTATATAGCAGTTCTATAGACCACCCCGCAAACAACCTTTATATACCTCCAAAAAGTCAAATGGAAGATGTTCAACCGCCTCAAAACTAGCTTGATTAGCTTTTTCGCCGGAGTTAACCTATTGGCCGGCACCTGCGATTATACCACTTTTTCCCAGAGAGATTTCCCGTACCGATTAGAACACCGGATCAGCCAAGAGCCAGCCCATAAAAATAATGAACCAGATAAATACGCCCTGCTGGTAATGGGGGACAATGAAGAAAGACATGTAATTAATTTCTCAGTAGCTTACCAAAGTTTATTGGATAATGGGTTTAAAAAAGAAAATATTTACATCCTGACTGATGATGGAGATGATTCAGTAACCAATTTTCCCATCGATGATTTTTCATCCAAGTCTAGTTTAGAAATTATCTTAACCCATTTAGCGGAGAAGGTAGATGAAACTGATTTAATGTTCATTTATTTCAACAATCACGGCCAGCGGAATACGATTGATTATTATGACCCTAAAAAACCAGATACCTTAATAACAAAAATAATTTCTAAATTTGGTTTAAGCCAGGAAAATTTAAATAAGAACAATGTATCAGAGATAGAGCTGGAAAAATATTTAGAAACCATAAATCCCCGGCAGGGAATTTTACTGTTTGGATTTTGTTATTCGGGCGGATTCGCTAAACGCCTGGGGAAAGGTAATTGGACGGCAGTGGCTAGTTCACAGCCTGAACAACTGTCATATTCCTGGATAACCCACAATTTTGATAGAAATTTCATGTATGCCTTAAGCAAGGATAAAAAAAATAACCGCGACTTGAATAATGATGGAAAAGTAAGTTTACAAGAAGCATTTATCTATGCTAAATTTACCCATATTTCTTCTTTGGATGACGGCGAAAAACAATCTCCCACTATAGTATCAGAAATAGATTTAGAGAATGCGTTTATGGAATGATAATAATATTACCTCTTTCTGGCATAAAATCCGGTAACCACAAACCCCGCAAATAACATTAACACAATCGATCCGCTAGGCGGGATGTCTAAACCATAAGATAAAATTATACCCAATACCACAGCCGTCAATGAACCTATAGAAGAGATCACTAAGGTCTGCTGGAATGATTTAGCTAAATTTAAAGCAATTAAAGTAGGTATAACCAATAACGCTGAAACTAACAATATGCCGACTGCTCGGATGCTTATAACCACAATCGTAGCAATTAATACCGTAAAAATAATGTTAGCCCATTCGACTCTTTTTCTGGAAAGTTTAGCCAGTTCTTCATTAAATGTCAAGAGGAACAGGTCCCGGTAAAAAAGGATAAGAAATAAAATAGTTAACAACAGCAAAACTGCGGCAAAGATAATATCACCTACACTCAGCGCCAAGATACTTCCAATAAGATAGCTATACAAACTAGTGTTAAACCCTCTAACTATCCCGATAATGACTACCCCTAAACCTACTCCTAACGACAGCAGCAAAGCAATAGCGGCATCGCCATAAACATTTTTTTTAACTAAGGAACGCACCCAGAAACTTCCAGCCACTACTGTTACCAGAGCGGAAATTAACGGGCTAATCCCCAGCAACAAGCCTAACGCCACTCCGCCAAAGGCTAGATGCGCCAACCCGTCGCCCAATAAGGATAATCTCCGCAATACCAGGAAGGGCCCAATTAATCCGCAGCATAAGGCGATGAATATTCCCCCCAGCAAAGCTTTCTGCATAAAACCATAACTTAATAATTCAATCATGTTCGGGTTATTCTCCTAAATATTTAAGATTTTTTTTTGTTTTTTTTAGAGTTACTTCTGTTAGGAATGTAGTCTTTATGATGGTGGTGGACAAAATCCGATCCATACATCTGTTGAATTAGTTGGGGAAGATCTTTAGGTTCTCCCAGGCAGCAGATTTTATGGTTGATACAAATAACTGTTTTAACCAGTGAAGAAATAACCCCTACCTCATGAGTTACTAAAATTATTGATACTCCCTTGTTATTTAAACTTTTTAACAAGTTATAAAATGATTTCTGGGTAGGGAGATCTACTCCCGCCGTGGGTTCATCCAGAATCAATAATTGGGGTTTTCTTTGCAGGGCTAAAGTGATAAGCACTCTTTGCTGTTGACCACCAGATAAACTTACAAATTTTTTGTTCAATAAATCCTTAATGCCGGTTTGAACGATGAACTCAGATTCAGCAGTAGACATAATTTCCCGCACCGTTCCCGGAAAATTTTTATCGATGGTGTACCGCTGAGGAACGTAACCGATTTTGTCTAAAGGTATAGAACGTTTAACCAAACCTTTAGTTGGAGTAAGAATACCTAATAATATCTTAACTAAAGTTGTTTTACCGGAACCATTAGGCCCTATCAGGGCAATGAAATCATTTTCTTTAATTTCAAAAGAGATATTCTCCAGCACCTGGTTATCAGGATAAGAAAAATAAAGAGAAGAAACTGCAACCAGCGATTTTTTTACCATGGAGAGAGGATTTTTTTTAAGTATATAAAGATTTTATTTTGGTAAAAAAATCAAAAAAAGAACACCTACCCCTCACACCCCAAAGCAATTTTCAGATTTTTCAAATTTTTTTTCATCTGCGAGATGTAAGTGGCGGAATTATCAGCGGTCCCTTCCAACGGATTTAATTCCAAAACCTGAGCGTCAACTTCCTTAGCTATAGTTTGAGCAATACGCGGATCAACTAATTCTTCATAAAATATATATTTAAGGTCATGTTCTTCCGCTTCTTCTATCAGCCGAACCAATTGCTGAGGTGTAGGCTCAACCTCGGGTTCCAGACCTTGGATAGAGATGATGTCAAAACCATAATCCCGGCCTAGGTAAGTGAAAGCATTATGATTCACTAAGATTACATTTTTCTGGCAGCTGACCAATCCGATTGTAAATTCCTGGTCTAAGGATTTTAAGCCCTCAACTAATTTCTGCCCCTCGTTAAGATAGTATTCGGCATTGGCACTATCAATATTAGCCAATTCAGTCATGATATTTAATACCATCTGCTGAGCATTTTTTGGTGACAACCAGATATGAGAATCTAATCCAGTAGTAACTAATTTATCTCCCTTTTCAACTACCCCCTCTTGAATAGACTGCAATAAAGATATTCTTTTACTCGCAGAAATTACTTTAACCCCAGGATTACCGGTGTCAACTAAATCCTGCTCTAATTCAGCAAATTCTAAACCCAATGTTACAAAAGCATCAGCTAAATTTAATTTTTTAAGATCACTAGGCCTGGGTTCATAATCGTGGGGTTCTACTCCGGCGGGAACAATTGAATAGACCTCACCTTTATCCCCAACTATACTTTTAGTTAAATCGTATAAGGGATAAAAAGTTGCGGCTACCAGTATTTTGTTATAAGTATTTGCCTCTACAGCTTTAGTTCCGCTGCTGGGAGCTGCACATCCTGAGACTAACAAAGCAATTAAACTTAAGATGATTAAAGCAATTAGTGTTAGTTTAAATTTCATTTTTATCCTCCGGCTATAATTATTCATCCGGTTGAGATGTTGATTCACAAAGATTAAGATTTCAATCGTACCAGAATAAGCATCAAACATATTTATATACCTTATTGATACTTATTCTCAATAAGATTTATATACAACGGCTCAGGTTAGTATAAAATGCGCCGGATGACCTCTCAGAAAAAAATATTATTACAGGAGATTAAAAAAATTCCCTCTTTTTTTGATGCCTATGAATTTCACAACCGAATAAGTAAAATAAACTCCAAAATAGGATTAGCTACAATCTATCGTTTTCTTAACCGATTAGAAGCTGACGGGGAGATCCATTCCTTTATCTGTGATAATAAAAATATTTATTCTAATAGTAAAAAGAGCCATGCCCACTTCCGCTGTGAAAAATGCGGCCAAATTAAACATATCCAGGTAAAAAAGGTGGATTTTCTAAACGAATCCCTTAAGGGAGAAATCTGCCATTTTCAAATCGAATTGTGCGGATTGTGTCAGGAATGCAAGGAGAAGTGATCAAACTTTAGAGAGAGGCGGTTTGTTTTGTTCCGGAAAGAATTTTTTAATATCTGCCTTAAAAAAACTTGGACCCTTAATCATCTTATATTGATGATAATCTTTACTCATATTGGACTGATGAACTTCTTCAAATAGGGCTTCCATTCGGTCTTGTAATCCATGCTCCAAGATTGCCCCATAAACAGTATAGAGTATATCGGCCAATTCCTTAGAAATAGTTTCAATACTTCCCTGTTTAACTTCAGCTAAATATTCTTCTACTTCATCTTTCATTAAGCGGTGCCGATTGTCAGACCTATCCGGAGGTATTAAAGAGGGTTTAGCTAGAACTGGAACTTTAAATTTTTCATGAAATTGTTTTACTAACGCTAATTGTGGATGCATTATTATTTTAAGTTGCAATTGGTTTAAATATTTTGGGAAAGAAAACAAATTAAAAACTCCGCAGCAAGCTGTGGGGTATGAAATCTGGTCTGTCCAGAATAACACCATTTTGTATACTGGCGCCAAAAGAGGCGCATAAATTTACGAAGGAAATTTATAATCGCGCCGTGCTCCAGTATACAAATACATTCCATTCTGGACAGACCAATAAAATCATAAATCAAATAACCGCCTAATAACAGCAGCAAAAATAAAAAACCGTTGCCACCATAAAACCGAATGATTTATATACTAAAAAAATATTCAACTATTTCAAGAGGTGATAGTTACATGGTCAAAAAAAATGCTGTCGTTCAAAAAAGAAAACCTGCTTTTGAACTGCACAAACTAGCTCATTACTCGTTTTTTGTTGGTCTCATAATAGCCATAGTGGCAGGGTTGTTTCGGAAATTTTTTAGTCCGGAGATATTGGTTACTACCTTGGTTATTTTAGGATTCGTAGTAGGAATATTCAACTTAACAGCTAAAGAAACCATGCCCTTCTTAGTAGCAGCCATCGCTTTAATGCTGGCCGGTATTGTTAATTTGAGTTTAATACCGGGTATTGGGGTTTACTTAAGATCAATCCTTAGCAACATTGTAGTGTTTGTTGTTCCGGGAGCAATTATAGTTGGGCTTAAAACAATCTGGAAAATGGCTTCAGAGTAAATTTAAATTTTAGTTTATTTTAATATCTTTTTCTTATCAATTTTATTGAATCTATAACTATTTAAATATCCTCGCTTGGGTGGTTGATATGAAAACATCATTTAAGGAAACAATTATTATTTTTATAAAAGGACTAACCATGGGAATTGCCGATGTGGTTCCTGGAGTTTCCGGCGGGACAATAGCGTTTATTACCGGAATATATTACCGCCTAATTAATTCTATTAGTCAAATAAAAGTATTAGTTTTACTTAAAGCAGTGTTTAGTTTTAAGCCTAGAAAATTGAAAACTGAACTAAGCCGGATTGATTTTCCGCTCTTTTTACCCTTAGGATTAGGAATATTGATTTCCATCTTTATCTTTTCTAAAGTTGTCCAGCAGCTGCTGGAATCATGGCCAGGAATAACTTATGCTTTTTTCTTCGGATTAATTCTAGCCTCGGCGGTTCTTATCTTCAAAAAAAGCGGAGCCATTAAGTTTGAAAAAATTATTTTTGGAGTGCTGGGATTTATAGGAGCCTATGTTCTAGCGGGGCTGCCAATAGTGCAGGCTAATCACACCCTAGGGTTTATTTTCTTATCAGGCGCTTTAGCCATAATAGCCCTGATCCTGCCCGGTATTTCTGGAGCATTCGTTTTACTGCTCCTAGGACAGTATGAATACTTAATTACTGCCCTCCATGAATTCAACTATTCAGTTATCCTTACCTTTGCGATAGGTGGATTGATGGGATTACTTTCTTTCTCCCGACTGTTGAATCTACTGCTGCACAAATTTAGGGGTTTGACTTTATTTTTCTTAGTGGGAGTAATGTTAGGGGCATTAAGAAGCCCCGCTAGTAATATCTCAGCTAATGGCGGGTTTGGCGGGGAGGTTTTAGTTGCCGGACTAATTGGTTATGCTATGGTATATTTTTTGGAAAGGAAGAGTAATAATTGACTGGTTTATAAAAAAAAAGGCTCTATCCTGGATAATAAAATTAGGGAGAGTTTTAATTTTAACTTCTCTATTCTTTGCTATAAAATTTGGATGGAGATTAGGAAAAGAAGGAATAAACATATTAAAAAGGCAAAAGAACTGGTTGAAGTATCTAATAATCATCCTAATTATCTTCTTGCTGTGGCAAGCATATACAAATAAAGACACTGTTCTAAATCCTATTTTTGATATTTATAATCAGACTAATTTTAGTTTGGTTGCTCCAATTAGTTTGGGAAATTTTAGTCTTGAAAGTGATACGAGTTCAGGTAGTTCGGGTTCTTATAATTCAGGCGGGAGTTGGTTAAGTGGTGGCTCCAGTAGAGACGTAAATTTAATAGAACAGGAAATATTAGTTTTAGTCAATGAAGAAAGACAAAAGTATGGAGCGAGAGCTTTAACCTCCAAAAGTAATCTTGATAGTTTTGCAAGGAGCTGGAACGATAAAATGATCTCAGAAAACTTCTTTGAACATAGCAACCTGAATTTTGCATATCCATCAATAGCAGGAGAAAATATTGGAGAGACGCCAATCCATTATAATGTCTTGGGATGTGGCTCAACGTATTCCAATAGTCAAATGGCTAAATGTTTTGTAGACGGATGGATTAGCAGTCCTGGACACCACGAGAATATGATAGATAAAAGATTTTCTATGACTGGGCACAATTCGAAAAGTGAGTGATTTTCAAATTTTTGAAATTGTTTCCTGTGGAGTGCATGGAGATTCTTATGAATTTTGCTGCCTTAGCCCGTTGCACAAGCTATTCACAAAAAATGATGCAGAAAAAAGTGAGTGATTTTAGATTTTTCCATCACTCAGAAAGTAGACTGTGCCTATGACTGGAATAGGTGTTTCAGGTGATTCATCAAAATGTAGGGCTACACAGGTATTTAGTGGTTAAGTAGAAGGGCATTTAGACTCATGTTCCAATAGCTCATTCAATTTTTCAAATTGCTCTCCACAATGTCTACATTTCCCTTCTCTTTGGACAGCATCAGCATAAAGTAAATTTACATGCATATTATCTGTTAGAATTTTAGTTAATTCTTTTTCTACTTGTTCTGATTTATCAATAAAACTTAATGCATTTTTCTTTCCTTTATTTATTTTAATATCAATTTTGGAAAGACCAATACTAGAAAGTCTTTTATTTAATATTGGATGGGAAGAAAAAATGCCCACCTTATCATTTTCAAAGACTAATCTTCTGATTCTTTTTATATCTTCTTTTTTGTAAGCATCATAGACAGATTCATAAATATTAACAAACTCTTGCCCTTCATAGAGTTGATTAATAATTGCATTATAACACACTTCATTAAAATAAGTTACGTAAGCTGAATAGTTGAGTAAAGCCACACCAAATGTTTCTTTTCCGCTTAATGATGAAGCAACATAATCGGCTCTATATTCCACCTGTCTAGAATAAATAGAAAGTATAACGTTAAATAAGAAAGTATATCCTTTAGCAAACCCAGTTATAGCTAAACCTATTATTGCAAATTCTGCAAATGGAACATATTCCCACCAATCCTTTCCAAATTTAGAGGATTTGTCTAAAGAGATTTGTATTTTTGATAACAACGCCCCCACAATAGTGTCATTTCCATAGAGATGTCCAAATTCATGAGCTAATATTGATTTAAATTCCTCTGGCGAAAGTTCTCTTAAAGCTACAACTCCTATGCCCAGTTTTCTTTTAAAAAGTCCTGTAACATATATTTCATCGGTAGGTAATATATGTATCTCATCTGGCGTCTTTACTCCTAAATCTTTAGATACTTCTTTAACCAGTTTAAATAATCTAGAGAAATTACTTTCTTTTATTTTATAACCTCTATCTTCATGCTTAACAAATAAAGCAAATATTAGCGGAATAAATCCAATAATTACAAATAATAAACCCCATTCTAAAAAGTAATCTCCAATATAATATAGGGAGACATAAACTGAGATGAATAAAGCAAGAGTAATCAGGAGACCAAAATATAGTCTAAATTTAATATTAAAAGGAATTTTTATTTTTCTTTCCATCTTCTAATATAACTTTATTGAAACTTAAAAAGTTGCCTATTTGTTTCTTATGAACTTGAAGTATAGGAAAATTGCAACCCCTCCAATTATCAAAAACCAAACAAACCACTCATGCTGGAGAAAATTAAGCATTCCCTCGCCTAATTGAACTTTAAACATCTTATCAGGATTACAGATATCCCCAGCAAGAATTTTATCAGGTGTTTGTAAGTTAAAAGGCAATCTAATAAATATCTTAAATAAACAACTCCAAAGACCACGAGTAATGAATATTAAAGCTAAAGTTATAAAAGCTACAAATAGTCCCATAGGACTTCCTGTTATGATTCCTGGAAGTTCGCTAAGTTTTGGGATACGCTCATTTGCCATAATCCTTGATAAACAAGAACCTTATAAAATTTTCTAACTTCTAAAAACTACCTTTAACGTTACAATGTAGCTCTATCCTAAATGTTGTGGCCACTGCCTTAAGATGAGCGGGACGTCCAATTGTACAGTTCTTTGCCATGGGGGTTGGCCCCTACGGGGCTAATGGCAGGCAATTATACACGGCCTAAAAGCGAATGGTTGTGACCACAAAATTAGATTTAGAACAGAGCCTAAAAAAAAGATAGATATTTAAACAAAATAGGCTTTATTCTAAATTAATGAAGAGTAGAAAGCAGGTGATTTTGGTAGTTGCATTAATATTAATTTTAATTAACTTAGCTAACCTAATTGTATTTAATTATAGTTCTAATACTCTGCCTACTGGAGGGGCAACTACCGCTCAAGGAACTACTTCTCTGTGCATCAATAACCCGCCTTCAATAACACCCCTAAGTTCTCAAACCGCTACGGTAGGTGTAGTCTTCAGTTTAAGTGTCAGCGCGTCCGACGATGGTACTCTTACCTACTATGATGACAGTGCTTTATTTAATATCAATTCCAGTACGGGAACAATCAGTTTTACTCCGGCAGCGGGGGAGGTGGGAACTAGCTCCATAACCATTACAGTGGAAGATGATTCTACCTGCACCAGGTTTAATTCTACTGCCAGTTTTTCCTTGATTATTTCTGCGGCAGCTGAGCCTAGCCCCACTGGCGCAACCGGCGGCGGGGGAGGAGGTGGCGGCGGAGGAGGTGCAGGAGCTAAACCTGCGCTAAAAAACGTTTCTTTTGAAATTAGCGAAGAAGTATTGAAAGTTGCTCTCAAACAATCCCGTAGTTTAGAAAGAACAATCACCCTAATAAATTATGGCGAAGTGGAGTTATTCATTGAAATTGAAAACCCCTTGGAAGAAGTGGTATATCTCTCCCCGGCCAGTTTTATTGTCGGCCCCGGACAGAAGCAGAACATTCAATTCTTATTCAACCCCAATCTAAATGCCCAGCCCAATATTTATTCCGGACTAGCTTTAATTGAAGCCACTTACAGCAGCACTCGTCTGGAAAAAGAAGTAGTGATAGTGCTGGAAGTAGAATCGGATGAAGTATTAGTTGACGCCAGCTTGGATTTAGCTAAAAAAACCCTTCTCCCCGGTGAGGAATTGAAAGGAACTATAAGCATATTCAATTTACGGCGAGCGGTGGAAGCCAGCGTAACTTTACTTTATGCCATCACCGACTTGGAGAACAAAATTATTTATGAAGATAAGGAAACATTGATCCTGCGTGATCAAGCCTCCTTCCTTAAAACTGTTCCCTTGACTGGAGATTTAAAACCGGGAGAGTATGTATTCTCAGTTAAAGTAGTGCATGAAGAATCGTTTGCCAGTGCGACCGAGATATTTACAATTGCAGAGAAAAAAGAACCGGCCTCAATTCAAAAATCATTGAATATCCTAAATTTCGCAGTCATTGGAGGGATAGTTATCGCTTTGGGAGCTGTGTTTGTAATATTATTATTACTGCATAAAAAGATTAGAAAGCCCAAAACTATCATTCAAAATAATACGGTGCGAAAAACGGTAAATCGAGTTATAGTTAAAACAGACCCCACCAATTTAAGACGCAAATTGTCTGCCCTTAAGGAAAGTTATGAGCGGGGGTTTATCCAAGAGAAGACTTTCCGCCAAGCTGAGCAGAAGTTGATGCAGTTAATTAAGGAAAATAGGACACAGTAAACTTATCAGCAAGCGGTATTGCGGAGCCTAGCCGGCTTCTCACCCTCGCCTTATATATTCGGCTCAGGTCGACTCAATCAACTCGGTGAGACTAAGCCAATCGGCCATTACGCAATACCTGCCGATAAAGTTACAGTGTTGAAAATAGTTAAATTTATATATCCAAATTACGTCTTTCAGTTAGAAATAGGTGTTGAATGGATGAAAAAGTTACGGAATGAACGAAATATAATGCGGGATGCCTTAAGGGATCTGCAAAAAGAATTGAAAACATTACGATCTTCCAAAATCCGATTGGAGCGGGAGATGGCTGAGAAATCAGTTAAACTGGAAGGGGTGCAGGATCAAGTCATAAGGTTAAGAGAAATAATTTCTTTAGCCATGAGAAAAGAAGCAATTCTAATAAAAAAAGTTGAAAGTGCAAAAAACAAGATTGATCTGGTTGATAAAAAAATTGAGAAGGTTAAATCGATTGAAAGAGATTTAAAGGATGTTTAGCTCACTTAAGTTTATGGCGTTCATTTTCAAAGGCAATTTCATAATCGATTAGTTTTTTTATTAATTCATGGAATTTGTCTTCCTCGGTGGAGATAAATCGGGTATAATCTTTTCCACCATTTACAGCCAGATGATGAATACATTGCTCAAAAGACATAATCAATCTGCTGCTGTAATATAGGGGATGATAATGGTATAATTTAATAACAGATAGTTCACTTACTGGAACCGACTGTAACCGGGAATATTCTGATTCTAGAGATGACCTGATTATATAAGTTGAATTGGCAATAAAAACGTCGGGAGGTATGTCTTTTTCCGGCAAACCACTTGATTCTTGAAATTCAGGATAATCATTCAGAAAAAAAGGATTTAAGTAGAAAATATGATCACCCCGCGGCTGACTAGCTCTGAACTTATCCGCAGTAGATTTTTTTGATACTTTTACTGCGGAGATTATATCCGATAATGGACCCCTGTTATTGCAACCGCTGCTTAAAGTCATTGTTGCTGCTGAAAGCAAAGCGATAAGTGTTGGTTTAACCTTCATTTTAATCTAAAAAATAGAAGCATATATTTAAATGTTTGCTAAATAACTACTATTAAGTGATTATTCTTACCCCAACTTACCATCAATATCGTCCGCTACTTCTTTCAATTCGGTGAACAAGGAATCCATATCCCGCTGAAGGTCGTGAATTAATTTCTGCAAATTAGATTCCCGTAAAATATAACCCTGCTGTTCCTTAACCACAATTCCCGATTCCATTAATTTAACTAAATGATGAACCACCGTTCCTCGGCTAAGGTGCAGCTTGTCCGCTATTTCATCTGAAGAAAGAGACTCATTCCCTCGAGATTTCTTGACCAAGGTTATAAAAACTCTAAAACAGCTGCTGGAACGATCCCGAAGGTTGAATAATCCTAAAGAAGTCCCCAGCCATTGCAGATCCTGATTAACATTCTGATCCGGTATCCGGCGTACTTTTACAAGAGTTATTCTAGCAACCATAATACCCCTAATTTTGTTAAATTTATAAATTTTGCCCAAAAGATTTATATATCGGCTCTATTTTAAGTAGTGTAAGTTAACTTAAAGTAAACTAAAACTGTGCTAAGGAGGAGTCATAATTTGAAAATGGAAGGAAAACCAGAAGAAAAAGAAACTGAAAATTCAGAAAAGGAGCTTCCCAAAACTTCGGCTGAAATTGATACTGTCCCCCGTCAAGAATATCTTGAACTTAAAGAATTGTTACAGCGGACCCAAGCCAACTTGGAGAATTACCGCAAGCAAACTGAGAAGCGGGTGGAGGAGATCAATAAAATGGCTGCCAGAAATATAATCTTGCAGATCCTACCAGTAGTAGATAATTTAGAATTGGGATTAAATAGCGCAAAAGATAATCCAAACAAAGATACTATTGTCCAAGGATTAGAATTGATCCGAAATCAGATTAACAAAATATTGATGGATAATGGAGTTGAAGTTATAGAAGCTCTGCAAAAAAAGTTTGACCCCTATATGCATGAAGCGTTGATGAAAACCGAATCAAAAGAAGAAAAAGATACCGTTATTGAAATTTTCCAAAAGGGATATACCCTTAAGGGGAATGTCATCCGGCCGGCTAAAGTAAAAATTAGCGCGGGGAAGAAATAAAAAAAATACAACTTAAAAAATCATAAAAAAACGTAGTTTAGAAAATTTAACAAACCAATCAACGGAGGAACAATAAAATGACCACTAAAAATATTTCAGGAGCAACTATCGGAATTGACCTAGGTACAACTTTCTCAGCGGTATCTATTTTAGAGGGAGGTAAACCCACCATAATCCCCAACTCAGAAGGAGCTAGAACTACCCCCAGTGTAGTGCACATTAAAGATGGAGAAATTATCGTTGGACAAATAGCTAGAAATCAAGCTATTGTCAACCCTAAAAACACTATCCGATCCATCAAAAGAAAAATGGGGACAGAAGAAAAAGTAGAGATTGAAGGCCAAGAATATTCGCCGGAAGAAATCTCCGCCATGATTCTGCAAAAATTGAAACGGGATGCTGAAGCTTACCTCGGCCAGCCAGTTAAAAATGCAGTAATAACTGTTCCAGCTTATTTTAACGATTCTCAGAGGCAGGCTACTAAAAATGCCGGACAGATTGCCGGATTGAATGTCTTAAGAATAATCAACGAACCTACTGCGGCCGCTTTATCCTATGGATTAGATAAGCAGGACAAAGACCACACCATTTTAATATTTGACTTTGGAGGAGGTACTTTTGACGTTTCCATCTTGGAATTAGGCGACGGAGTATTTGAAGTTAAATCTACCAGCGGAGACAATTTCTTAGGCGGAGATGATATTGATGATGAAATCATAAAATATCTAACCGACAAATTCAAAAAATCTACCGGAATAAATCTAAATGATGATCCTACCGCTACCCAAAGATTAAAGGAAGCGGCCGAGAAGGCTAAGATTGAATTATCTACTAAAACTAAAGTAGATATCAGCCTGCCTTTTATTACTGCAGACCGAAACGGACCAAAACATATCCAGGAAGAATTATCTCGAGCCAAGTTTGAGGAATTAATTGCTGTAATATTAAAACGGTTGGAAGGGCCAGTTAGAAGCGCGCTAAAAGACGCGAACCTTACCGCCGATAAAGTACATAAAATAATCTTTGTAGGCGGATCCACCCGGATTCCTAGCGTACAAGAATTAGTTAAAAAATTAGTGGGCAAGGAAGGAGATAAATCAGTTAACCCTGACGAGGCAGTTTCTTTAGGAGCAGCTATCCAAGCGGGAGTAATTGCCGGCGACATTAAGGATGTGTTGTTATTGGATGTAACTCCACTTAGCCTGGGAATCGAAACTTTGGGAGGTGTTTTCACTAAATTGATAGATAGAAACACCACCATCCCTACCAAGAAATCACAGATATTTTCCACGGCAGCTGACAATCAGCCGGCGGTAACTATCCGAGTTGCCCAGGGAGAACGAGCCATGTTTACGGACAATAAGACCTTAGGCCAATTTGATTTAGTAGGCATCCCCCCCGCCCCGCGGGGAATTCCTCAAATTGAAGTGGCCTTTGATATCGATGCCAACGGAATTGTGCAAGTTAGTGCTAAAGATTTAGGAACCGGCAAACAGCATAAAATTCAGATTACCAGTTCAGGCAGCCTAAGCAAGGATGAAGTGGAAAAAATGCGCCGGGATGCAGAAGCTAACGAAGCCGAAGATGCCAAACGGAAAGCCAAAGTAGATGCTGAGAACGATGCTGACGCGGTGATTTATCAGTCCAAGCGGGCGCTGGAAGAATTTAAAGAAAAAATTGATGAATCAACCAAGAAAAAAATTGAATCGTCAGTCCAGAAATTGGAAGAAGCTAGAACGTCCGGCAATGTGGAAGACATTAACCGCAAGATCGAAGAACTGCAGCGCATTGTTCAAGAGATTGGGACTAAGATGTACCAAGAAGCGGCGGCCAAGCAGAATCAAGGTGAATCGGACTCCGGAAAGAAGAAAGAAAAAGGAAATAAAGATTCCTCTAACGATAACGTAGTGGACGCAGAATTTACTGAAAAAGATAAGTAAGGTTTATTAATAGGAAATAAATATTTAATTTTATCTTTTTTAAATTTATTTTATTTATTTGTAAATAATGATAATAATAATAATAATAATAATAATGGTGACTATATTAAAAAAAAGTGACAACCTAAAAAAAATCTGCCTAAAATGGAACTTCCTACCCCTAACCAATGCCTGGATTATTTTTTTCAATATAAAGTGCCTTATCATATTAAAAACCATTGTTTAAGAGTAAAAGAAGTGGCTGTTTTTTTGGCTAACAAGTTAGCTGAAAATTCAAATGTTAGCATAAATCATAAAATTAATGTTGAGCTGGTGGAAAGATTAGCCTTATTCCATGACCTGTTTAAGGTGGCGACAATCAAGGACCTTAAGCCCTTTGTACACCATCCGGAAGATTATTCGGCGGAAGAGATCGCGATGTGGAAAGAATTACGAACCCAATTTTCCGGAATGTATGAAGGAGAAGTGGCGTATGCTATTTTTAAAGATATTTTCCCGGAATTTGCTCTAGCAGTAAAACGGACGGCTGATCCTAAGACTAAGGATAAAACTTGGGAAGAAAGAATAGTTCATTATGCTGATTGGAGAGTTGTGCAGAACCAGGTTGTTACCTTAAAGCAAAGATTGGATGATCTTAAACTAAGGTATACGCCCCGTCAATCCTGGGATAATTATGAGGAGTTAATTGAGGCGGATGAAGATAAAATATTTTCCAATTTAAATTTTCTTCCGGAAGATTTAAATTTAAAAATAGAGTCCGAAAAATAAGGTCGGAAATAAAGGACTAAATAATAGTTAAGAATAAAAAGTTAAGAGAAAATAAAGAGTTAAAAATAAGTATCAACTAGTAAATTACATAAATAATGCATAATAAGTTGGGTCATTCACCATATAGTAAACGGAATTAGTACATATTAATTTGGTCGCCAACTAAACCACAAATAAATTATTAAAATGGCCAAAGACTATTATCAAATATTGGGAGTGGAGAAAGGATCTAATAAAGAGGAAATCAAGAAAGCCTACAAAAAACTGGCGATGCAGTATCATCCCGACCGGGCTCCCGAAGAAAAGAAAAAAGAGTATGAAGAAAAATTTAAGGAAATTAATGAAGCTGCGTCAGTTTTAGGTGATGATAAGAAGCGGCAGCAATACGATCAGTTCGGGTCTTCAGGAAGCGGACATTCAGGCGATCAAAACGGATTCCAAGGATTTGATTTTTCGGATGTGATGTCTCATTTCCGTTCCGGATCTTTTGGCAATTTTGAAGATGTGTTTGATCATCTCTTTGGCGGAGGAGGAGGACGAAGAACGCAAAAACGCAGAGGAGCAGATTTACTTTATCCTACCGAAGTTAAATTAGAAGAAGCCGCTTCAGGTACGGAAAAAACTCTTAAGTTAAACAAATTAGAACAGTGTGAAAAATGTCAGGGACGGGGTGCATTGAATTTCGACAACTGCCACCATTGCAGTGGTTCAGGATATATTAAACGCACCCAACGAACTCCATTCGGGCTAATCCAACAAAGCGGCCCCTGCCCTTACTGCCAGGGCCAAGGAGAACTCCCTAAAGATTCCTGCGCCACTTGCGGAGGGGAAGGATTAGTAAGGAGGAAAAAAGAATTAACAATATCTGTTCCCGCCGGAGTAGAACAAGGCATGCGCCTTAGAATTAAAGGTGAAGGTGAAGTGGGAGAAAATAATGGACCCAGCGGTGATCTGTTTGTGGAAATAAGAATTTCCCCGCATGAAGTTTTCCAGCGCGAAGGAAAAAATATCCATTTAACTGTGCCCATATCCTACACCCAAGCGGTTCTAGGCGATGACATTGAAATTCCAACTATTAATTCTACTGCCAAGTTAAAAATTCCTGCGGGAACTAACTCGGAAACAGTTTTCCGCATGAAAAATTTAGGACTGCCTTCAGTACAGGATTCACATAAAGGAGATCAACTAGTTAAAGTGAAAATTGAAGTGCCGCAGAAATTAAGCAAGAAGAATATTGATTTGATTAAGCAGTTGAAAGAAGATAAACCCAGCCAGAGTTTTTTTAAGAAGTTTTTTGGATGATTAAGAGTTATTGACGATATCAATTAATTAGATAAGTGTTAAAATAAGTATTAAGATTTGTTAATAAGATTGATTTGGTCGGCCCTAAATATAATCTACAAACCTCGACCGCCAGAATTATTTCCGCCAGAATCGTTTCGGCCAAAATTATCTCCTTCAACCCTATCCCTTACAATTCTCCGCTTCCTAATCCGCAGCAATAACAATACCCCCAATATTCCTGCAGTTACCCCCACAATCATCCAGATTAAACTTTGGCCCCATAATCCTGCACCGGCAGCCTGCCCGATCAACGGAGGGGCCAATTCAATCTGCTCAAATTCTTCCGCAGTTAGAAGTTCCCCCTGGAAAGTCTTAGCTTCCATCCGATAATTATTCCAAAAATTTACGACCATATTAAAGGTATATTTACCCGTCTGCTTGCTTCGGGCATCAAAGAAATCATTAATCCGTTTCATTACTAATCCTTCAATGTTAATAGATTTAGTTCTAAATTCGTCAATTTTTTGGCCGTCTTTCTGGACTTCAACATCTACAAAAACATTCTCTATCTCCTTGTTCCATTTATTTAGTAAGTCCAATGAATACTGGTTGACTTTGTTAGCCACAAAATAAGGATCAAAATACGTGACTTCAATTTCAGGATTGCCAACGATCAAATTTTTCACCAACTCCAATTTTTGATCATCATAAGTTATGATGGAGGAAACTTCAAATTCTCCCCGCTCAAATAAATCCCGGTCTATGGCTGCCTCCAGCAATTTTCCCTCCTGCTTAGCCAGGGGGGTGGATTTTGTTTCCAGAACCTGCTGTTCTTTTTTCTTATCATTTACATAAAATTTAGCTTGAACATCTTTTAAATCTAACTGCCCCAAATTCTTTACTTCGGATACGAACCGGATTTTATCACCTTGATCATGAAAATTTAAGCTGGCTTCAACATATTGGTCTGGGTAAGGCCCTTGGATGTTTATCTTATGCTTCAGGACTATCCGGGAAGAAATAGTACCAGAGGGGCCAGCTAAGGATTCTTCTATAACAATATTGGCCGTAGATATCCCGGGAGGAACTTCTTCCGGTAAATTAACGGTGAATTCTATCTCTAAAGCATCATCATCTTCCCGGAATTTTAATTTTTTGTGTTTTAAGGCCACATATTCAGCCATCTCCCCCTCCACATAAATATCTACCTCAAATTCCCGCAGGTCGTTATTTACCACCCAAATAGAACCGCCATTTTTTTTATTCAAATCATCAGATAGAATGTTGGTTTTAGCTGGACGGATACCAATAGCATAAACCAGCTGCAAGGCCAGCAGGAATAAAACTATTAACACTATAATTTTATAACCAGATTTGCCATATTTTCCAGATTTGCCATATCTACTGGATTTACTTGATTTTTTGAAAATGGCCATCAGCTGCCCTCCCCCGTAATAGTAAAGGTCACGGTTGAACTTTTTAGCCCGGAACTTTCGTTCTCCGGAACCGATACATTGATATCCGTTAAGAAATCATTTTTGACATCATGCCAGTCTACATTAATTACATTAAACGTATTGCTGGTTTCATTCATTTGAGTCCAGTCCATATTTGAATTGACGGTATCAAAGGCGCTGGATTCATTGGCCCTAATTTTATAACTATAATATATCGAAGGAAAAGGAACAGAAAAGAAATATTGCGTAGCTGTTAGAGTTACATTAAAGAAAATGTTACCCAGGTTCTCGGCCCGAAAAGCAGTGGCGTTATTCGGAGTGGTAGCATTCTGATTCTGGCTTAATGATCCGAAAGAGACGTTATTATAGACACTTATGGCTAAGAATGACTGCACGGTAAAATTATTAATGCTGGAAGGAGATCCTTCACCGCTGCTATCATTGGCGAATACCCTCCAATAATATACTTTGTCTACACTTAATTCAGTGGAAGGATAGAAAGTAGTGTTATCGCTATTAGTCTGCAGAATGCTGCTTACATTAATTTCTGGATTGTTGAAAGCTGAGCTGTCATCTACTTCTATTCTATAAGATAAAATATCCGCGTCAGCATCCACTGAATTGTTCCAGGTAAAAGGAGTTGTTCGGTTAGTGGTAAAAGTATTGTTAGCGGGAGAAACTAATACTGGAGCTCCCGGAGCGGCATTGGCCGAGCGGACGGTTACATTATTGGAACAAACTTCGGCTCCATCCTCATTTTGGTCATTAGGAATTACGCAAGCCTGCCAGGTTTCCAGGGCTTTAAGTTCTTGAGAGACAATGATATTAGTTTTATTCAGGAATAAGGATTGAATTTGAACCGGATGCAGGCTGCGGTTGAAAATCATGACCTCATCCAATGTCCCGTTATATTGTCGAGGAGTAGTGAAATGCTGAGCTCCGTACATGAAAACTTGGGAGTAAGTAGAAATGGCAGTTTTATTTCTAGCATCAAAATTTTCCTTGACTCCATTAACATATAAAACCGAACCATTAACATCATCAAAAGTAGCACAGGTATGATAATAACGGCTGTCGTTTACCGAAGTAGTCGATTCAACAATATTAAACAATAACCCGCCTTCCCCAGAACCCCGGGAAGCATGGATATATTGGATAATGCCTTTACTTCCATTTTTAGCAATTCTTAAAGCAAATCCCCGATTGGTGCCATCATTATAACGACTGATCAGAGTATATACTGCTGCCGGAATATCTTTAGCATATGTGCTTAACCAAGCGCAGATAGTATAATTCAAAGTCAGATTTAAGGATAAGGAACTGCTGAAGTTGATTTGATCATTCCCATCAAAGCTGTACATTCCTTTGCTGTCGAAACCGCCGGTGGCGTTCCAAGTAGCTTGATTGTAATCAGTAGCATTATTGCCATTGCCGGAATAATCCCGTAAATTGCTGCTATTAGTTTCGTTATTACGTTCGAACGTATTGAACAAAACCATTAAGGGAGTAGTATTAACATACCATTTAGTAATATTTTTAACGGCATCCGAATCGGCATCAGTAAAATTATAATATAAAGTCAAGTTGTGATTAGTATTGTTTAAGGCCAGATTGGTGGTGTTTAAGATTACGTTATATATTGCTGGTTTAGTATTGAAAGTTAAATTATTGGAGCATCCTTCTTCGCCATCTTCTTTCCCATCGTTAGGAATTATACAAGCTTTCCAGATATCTCCCCCAACAATCTCCTGAGTAACGGTAATATTAGTTTGATTTAGGAATATCGAATTAATTTGAACCGGATGCAGGCTGCGGTTGAAAATCATGACATCGTCCAATGTTCCGTTATATTGTCGAGGAGTAGTGGAATGCTGAGCTCCGTACATGAAAACTTGGGAGTAAGTAGAAATAGCAGTTTTAGTTCGAGTATCAAAATTTTCCTTAACTCCATTAACATATAAAACTGAACCATTAACGGTATCAAAAGTGGCACAAGTATGGTAATATCGGCTGTCATTTACCGAAGTGGTGGATTCTAAGATATTAAACACCAATCCCCCTTCGGCAGAACCCTGGGAAGCATGAATATATTGGATAATGCCTTTACTTCCATTTTTAGCAATTCTCATTGCAAAACCACGATTGGTGCCATCATTATAACGACTTATCAGGGTATAAACCGCTGCCGGAATGTCTTTGGCGTAAGTGCTTAACCAAGTGCAGATAGTATAATTCAAAGTCAGATTTAAGGATAAGGAACTGCTGAAGTTGATCTGATCATCCCCATCAAAGCTGTACATTCCTTTGCTGTCGAAACCGCCGGTGGCGTTCCAAGTAGCTTGATTGTAATCAGTAGCGTTATTGCCATTGCCGGAATAATCTCGTAAATTGCTGCTGTTGGTTTCGTTGATCCGCTCAAAAGTGTTGTAGAGGACCATGGTAGGGGCGTTATTGGCATACCAAAAGATTATGCTCTTGACTGGATCAGAGTTGCCATCAGTAGAATTGTAATACAAAGTTAAATTTTCACTAATTTTATTCAAAGCAATGGTGGTGGTGTTCAAACGAATGGAATCCACTTTAGGCAGGATGTTCAACTGTAAGAAACCGATAGTCCCATTGCCTCCCGGTTCTCCACCAGAATTGGTACATCCTACATCACCAGAAGTTCCTTTTGCCCCTCCAGATACTTCATTAATGGTTGAAGTATTGGTTATTGACTCGTAAACGTACAATATTCTTCCGCCGCCGCCTCCGCCGCCGGCGCAGGAGTCAACTAAATCGGCACTATCTCCATCTCCGCCCCTTCCTCCGGAAATATTAATTATTGAATTTGACACTACTAAAGTCTTGGCAATAAGAATTAAATGCCCGCCTGAACCGCCGCCGCCGGCAGAATCGTCTAGACTATCACCATCAAAACCACTACCCCCAGACAGGTTAACCACCCCATTAATAGTTATGAATCCATCTCCAGCATCCACTTTTAATCCTGCACCGCCGCCTCCACCATCACCAATGGCAACGTTATCCCCGGATTGTCCTCCCCCGCCTGAACCGGTTTTTATCACTAAATCATATTGACCTCCATAAGGCCGTCCCCCTTCGCTTCTATCAGCTAGAGAAGAATTTTCCCCCATTCCTCCTACTCCACCAAAACCTCCTCCCGCTCCCGCTCCGCTATCAACACTTCCACCATTATCGTCCCCACCGCCTCCGCCGCCTCCATTGGGAGTGCAACCAATTTCTCCATCCCGGCTGGTATTACCATCCACGCCTTGAATAGCACAATTTGCAGATACTGCATTTCCACCGCCCCAAAATACACCCCCTACCAAGTTAATCTTTCCCCCAGATTGGATAACAAAACTACCATTTCTACCTAAAGAAACATTGGCGTATCCTGTTCCCGGTCCACTATATCCACAAACAGATAACACTCCCCCAGTAGATGCATGTCCACCCACAGTTTGAACAGTGATGTTAGTATAACTAATAACATCCCCGCATAAGGCAAAGGGAGAATTAGTCTCATTTACCACCAGCGTAGTGGAATTACTATAATCAAACCCGCCTAAAACGGCTACCCAGTCAAAAGCTCGGGAAGGACAATTGGTAGAAGTATCTTGCTCAAAGTGAATAATGAAATCAGACTTTGTTTTAAGAACAATCTCGGGAGCACAGGATTCGGTATCCAAATTACCAGCCATAGCCACAACTGAATAACCGGCACTGAAGAAAGGAGTGTTAAAAGTTACCGTAGTATCGCCGCTGGCGGCAGTGGTAGCATTGCCAGCCTTAATTCCGACACTGCCAAAATTAAATTCTCCATGGCTGATGGCACAGTAGCTGCCTCCAGAGAGGGATATATTTGTTCCAGTATCTTCTTCAACTGAAATGTTTATACTTCCAACTGCCCGAGTAGTATTAATATAATTTATAAGTGGAGCATCAGAGTGGACTATAGAGTTGCCAAAGATGGAATAACTAGTATTAGGGAAACTGGTAGGGAAAGTTATAGTGCCATTATTTCCATCTCCGCTGTTAGAGATGTTGCCGCATTTTATGAGAGTGCCATTAAGATTGTGATCCCCCCAATCGATAGCTATCCAGCTCACGTTTTCGTTGGGTTGAGCAGTATTAGTATCATCTTTTACAGAAAAGGAAAAATCTTGCTCGGATTTAGCAACGTTTGGTTCAGCGGTCATTAAAGAATAAGCAGTGTCTGCATCTGCCCCCCCGGCCAATAAAACCGAATAATTAATTGAACGCATTTCAGGGAATAAAATTACCGTTTTAGGAACAGTGGATCCGCTTTTATCATCTAGCCCGGCCATTACCCTCGGCGGGTCAATAATCAAATCAAACTGGAGATTCCCGCCGGCAATTTTTAAATCAAAAACATCCTGGGAAAGAGAAATTAAATTGTGAAGATAAACGGTTTGGTAATTATTATTGTAGATGGTGCTAAACTCGGCAATTTTCTGGCGGCTATTAACTTCATAAACTTCTAGGCTAGGTTTTCCAGACAGCCCACGGGCAAAAATAGTAAGGTCGTTGCTGGTAGTAAGATTTTTTTCAAAATATACCCGGACATAATGAGTTTCAGGTATAGGCTCGCTCCAAATTCCGTCCTGAGAGTTTATTTTAGCATAAATATCCGAGATGAATTCCCGATTGGCATCTAAGTGCTGAGCTTGATCTACAACTATTATCTCAAAAGTTTGGACACTTAAATGGGGAACGATCCATTCTACATAATCATAAATCCCGTCGTTATCTTTATCCTCAACCTTGGGAGAGATGGTTATTCCCCCTTCAACCCATTTAACCTTCAATTTACCAGGGTTAGTTGTATTTAATAATTCGTCCCAGGCTGTAAAAGCGGTTACATTCTGATAAGGCAGCCCCTCCAAACTTTGAACCACCACTTTCTTGCCTTGTTTGCGGCTATTATCAAGTTGGATTTCTTTAGCCGTTGGTCCGGGAGTAAAATAAATTAGTTCCAGATGTTTATTTTCTTGATTTTCAGCAGCTAAATTAGCAAATAAATCTGCAGATAAATCAGTCAGTTTATTTTGGTTCATAAGAGTGGTTTTTGTTTCTTGGGCAGTATTTTCAACCAGATATAAATTAACATCATAAGCCCCGCTGGGTAAAGAAGCAGCGGCTGAACTTAGATCACTACTTAAAAACAGAATTTTTTTCCACTGCACCGGCTGGTCCAGAATTACTGGTCCAGAAATTATTTTTTCAGCCGGTAAAATTAGGGCAGCTGATTCCAGAGAGTTGGAAATGGAGTTGGAAATTGAAGTTATATCCGGCGGCAGGAAATTATTTTCAGCAGAATCGCCACTGCCCTTACTTTCTACCACGGGTTCAGTCTGAACTAGATCATCGGGATTTATTTCTAAGGAAGGAGATTTAACAATTTCATCTACCATTGCCGGCAAATCGTCCGGATAATTTTCTGCATCAGGATTTTTTTCCGGCAGGACAATGGATATTTCAGAATCATCAGCTATGTTTCCTACTGCTGATCCAGTAAGCAAATTGGAAGGGCCGTCAAATAACAAAAATGGAATTGCCGCTAAAACTAAAATTAATCCTAAAACTAAAGAAATTCGGGCATAACTGTATTTTTGATCTTGAGAATCAATAGATTTAATCTGCTGTTCAATTTCTTTAAGCTGATGGCTGCTTCTCCTTAATTCCTCAATCTCATAATTAGATAGACTGGATAATTGACTTAAATCTTTAACCACTAAATTATCATGAGTTCTAGGCCGGGAAGTTTTATGGATTGAATCTTTAATTAAGAAGGCGGTTCTTTTTCTAGACCGTTCCAACTCCTTGATTCTTTGTTTTAGTTGGATCTTCCGTTGTTCCAGCAGCTCTCTTTTTTGTTCCAGCATAAACATCTAACTCTTTTTGATTAAGTCTTAGTTATCAACTCTACTTTTACCATGGTTCCTAAAGGGAATTCTTTCCAAAATTTTTTAGGGAGAGGCACCCGGCGCTGAATTTTGCCCTGCGCCTGAATTTTATCCACATAAAATAAAGATTCATTTTTCAAGGATTGGATTTTAACCAGTGAATTTAAAGGAAAACTTAACCAGAATTTTTTAGGTAAAGGAACTTTTCTCTGCTTATCACTTTGTACTTGAACCCGATCTACAAAAAATATGGACATCTATCTCGAGAGGCAGGATTATTTCAGAATTTATAAATATTGCCTTTTAAAAGTTTCTTGTAAGTTTAAATTAGACTTAAAATAAGTTTTGTATAAGTTACAATTAAGTGTTCTTTAAGTTTAAAGTTAGAAAGATTGTTGGAACTCAAGGCTTATACCGGTCCATCGTCCGAGGGAAAGGAATGGCATCTTTAATACTCTCTAGCCCGCAAATCCAGCGAATGACCCTTTCAACACCTAAGCCGAAACCGCCATGCGGTACGCTGCCGTAACGTCTGGTATCTAAGTAAAATTCATATTCCGACGGATCTTCACCGTCATCGATCAACCGCTGCCGGACTTTTTCTATATCTGGTTCCCGATGTGATCCGCCAATTATCTCCCCATATCCTTCAGGAGCCAGAAAATCACAGCCTTGCACCACTTTCGGATTATGCGGATCTTCAGTCATATAAAAAGCTTTAACTTGCTTAGGATAGTGAGTTACAATTACGGGCACGTCGTAGAGTTGAGTTAATTTTTCTTCTTCAATCGTTCTCAGATCCTTACCCCATTCTACTTTCAGCTTGCATTTTTCTTTAAGAATCTTTAAAGCCTCATCATAAGTCATGCGCACAAAAGGTTTCTTGAGAGTGGGCTGTAATTTAGATAGGTCCCGTTCCAGAATTTCTAATTCCGCCGAGTTAATTTCCAGAACTTTTTTCATCACAAATTTGATCAGTTTTTCACCGTGATCCTGGATGTCTTTGAAACTGGCCCAGGCTAATTCCATCTCCGCATGCCAATATTCGGTCAAATGACGGCTGGTTTTGGATTTCTCCGCCCGGAAACTAGGAGAGATAGTATAAATTTTTTCCAAGGCAAAAATAGCCGGCTCAGCATACAGCTGCCAGGTCTGTCCGAGGAATACTTCATTCTTCTGGCCAAAATAATCAACCGCGAATAAATCCGCCCCGCCTTCACACTGCACCGACTGAAAAATAGGGGAATGATACTCATAAAATCCTGCTCCTTTAAAATATTCATCAATGGCTCCAAAGACCGTGCTTCTTATTTTTAAGACCGCAGTCATTTTTCGGCTTCTCAGCCACAGGTGGCGGTTATCAGCCAGAAATTCTACCGATTGATCTTTAGAGATAGGATAATTTTCACTTTTTCCAATCAGTTTGTAAGATTGAACTTGCAGCTCAAATCTGGTCGGAGCCCGCTGGTCTTCCTTAAGTTCGCCGGTTAGTTCCAAAGAAGATTCTACTTGAAGATGGTCGACCTCTTCCCATTGCTTCTCAAACAATTCCCGCTTAAATACACATTGGAGAAGATTGGTTGAATCTCTAAGAACTAGGAATTTTAATTTATTGCTGCCTCGTTCTCGATGAGTCCAGCCTCTAACTGAAACTTTGCCCTTCCCTTTACTGATTGCTTCTTGAATGGAGATAAAGGTCATTTTGAGCTAAGTTGAGTTTGGGTTATAAAAATGTTTCTTTAGGGCTTTTGTTTTCTTTCCAAAAAGGTAGTTTATGAACTAAATCACCATAAGCTGCTTTTAAGATCGCATAAATTCCGCCATAGGCTATATGCATAGAGGTACGATGGGCTAGATTTCCTTGGCCGCCGACAGAGATGTCCACAACTTTACTCTCCAAGGAAGGCAGATCATGGATAAATATAGATTTAATACCGCCATAATAAGAATCATTAAGTTCTTTTATCCCTTCAGGGGAAATAAAAGGAGTACAAGTCCCATGTTCCATACCGCTCGGAATACAGTCAGCACCCACAAAAGGATATAAATCGTACCCTGATGAAGTTATACCTGAGGAAGAAAAAAGAGAATGCACTACATTAGCAGTTAGTTGCGGCAAAGGAAAATATTTTTGACGTATTTTTCGAATGCGCTTCCAACGGGCGCTACGATTACTTCTTTTGATCTTCCTTGAGGCTGCTTTTTTTGAACTCCCCCGAGGCATTAATTCTGGAAACACAAAGAGATAGGGATCCCAACCGATAAGAGCATAAATTGCTTTTACCACCCGGTTGTCAGACCAGTTATCATCCGGAAATGTTTCTCTAAGCAAATCACATTTTTCAGGACAGGTGTTGGTGGGGTAAGGATGCTGAACCAGTGTAGTTTCTATCCCTAGCTGGACAGAATGATGGTAAACATAGGGGGGAATTATGAACCCTTCTTTAAATGGTTCGGAACAAGGCAGTGTTTCTTGGACCATTTTTTAAGAGAAACAAAAACAATTTATAAGTATATCCCAAAATTTGTGGGAAATAGTACTAATAATAGCAATATTTATATATAAACTGGAACATTTGTACCAAAATGGTTGGATTAATTGACGAGAAAGACCGAAAAATACTGGAAGTGCTGCAGAATCATGCTGATTATTCCACCCGGCAGATAGCTAAGAAGACCCTATTGCCAATTACAACCATCCATCACCGGATTAAAAAATTAAAAAAAGAAGGGGTCATAAAAAAATTTACGTTGGAATTGGATTACCACCAGTTGGATAAGGGATTTCTGGCCTATATTCTTATTTCCGTAGACCTGCCGTTAATAAAACAAAAAAAGAGAACCCAGTATGATATGGCCAAGGAACTGCGCTCATTCTACTTTGTAGAACGAGTGGATATCGTATCCGGCGGAGCAGATCTACTAGCGGTTATTAGAGTTAAGGATGTGGCTGAATTTGATAAAGTTCTGCTGGGAAAATTACAGCAGGTGGAAGGGATTGAAAAGACGCAGTCGTTGATTGTGATCCGGGAGAATTAGGCCGCTACCCACTCGACAAGTCAACATTTATTGTCAAAATAAGACTGAGCAAACCACCAGCCAGTAGAATGGCGGAATACTCCACGTTTTAAAAAAGCGCCCCGGGCCAGACTTTCAAAGTTCCGCTCCAATTTAGCGGAAACTATTTGAACTGGCGACCTGACGGTATCTTTCCATAGGATAACAGCCGTCCGCTCTAACCTGCTGAGCCACCGGGGCAGAGAATTATATTTAGAAGCAATTGATTTATAAATATTTTCATAGATTTGCCCTTATATGGATAACCTGGAAATAGCCCCCGGAATAGAAATAATTGGACCAAGCTTGTGGATTAAAAAGCCTAAAATCTTAATAATTAACGATCTGCACCTGGGAATGGAAGAATCGTGGCAGCGCAAAGGCATACTGGTTCCAAAATTTCAGATTAAAGAGATTATTGCTATTCTGGAAGACATCTTAACCACGGTGCAGCCGCTTAAAATTATAATTAACGGCGACCTTAAAGATGAATTTGGAACCGTCCTCAACCAGGAATGGAGAGATATCCTGGCCTTGTTTGACTTTTTAAAGCAGCACTGTAAAGAAATAATTGTGGTGCAAGGCAATCATGACCCCATAATTAAACCTATAGCCCTGAGACGAGAGATTAAAGTGGTAAAGGAGTATAAGGTGGAAGGCTTGCACATAGTTCACGGAGATGAATTAGTTGAAACAAAAGCCAAAACGATTATCATTGGCCATGAGCATCCAGCAGTAACTTTGCGGGAACACGGCAAATGGGAAAAATATAAATGTTTCCTGCAAGGAAAATGGAAGAGAAAACAATTGATTGCCATCCCTTCATTTAACCCCTTAGTGGAAGGGACTAATGTGCTGGAAGGGAATATGTTAAGCCCTTTCCTGGAGGATATAAGCAAATTTAAAATTTATGTTATTAACAAACAGGAAGTGTTCGATTTTGGAAAAGTTAAGGATTTAGGCTGTGAAAAAAACTTGAAAACTGGTGCCAAAATCTAATCCTGGCAAACCTGACAAAAAGAAGTGCTTCGCCCGCCAATATTAATCTTGTGCAATGAATGTCCTTTAGGGCAATTTTGTTGGCCGTAGACCGCTAAAAAGTTCTGAAAATTTCCTTTGCCGCTAAGATGAGTATAATCACTTACGGTAGTGCCATTATTTTCGATGGACAATTTTAGCACCCGCTGAATCTCGGAGTGAAGTAAATATATTTTTGGAAGAGGAATATCCTTAATTTTCTGAGTCGGTTTTATGCCTGCATAATAGAGTACTTCCTGAGCATAAATATTGCCAATCCCAGCAATGAATTTTTGATCCAAGAGTTTAGTCTTAATTACCGATCGAGGGAATTTTTGGAGTCGAGATTGGAAATTTTCGGCAGTGATAGTGAGCGGTTCCGGACCAAATTTAGACAGATATTTTTCCATCTCCCCATTAGCAACTAAATTAACCATTCCAAATTTTCGGATTTCGTTGAAAGTAAAAAAAGAATTATCATCCAGATGAAAGATACCCGATAGGTACTGCTTATGCTTTTGATCTTTAGTTTTATTAATTGCCTCGACATAATGAAAGTGCCCGGTCATTTTTAAATGAACCAATAAGGAGCTGCTTCCATCTAATGGGATAATGATAAACTTTCCCCGGCGGAGTACATCTTTAATTTTTAGGGGCAGGATGGAACTTATTTTAGGGTCAACTACTTTAGGTTCCAAAACTTCCAACTTAGTAATGATTTTTCCAGCAATTTTAGCTCGCAGCTGCTTAACTATAGTTTCGACTTCCGGCAGTTCAGGCATTTGCATCCAGCCACGCACAAAATATATAAACTTTTAGCACCATTAGTCAATAATGCCAGTTAGTTATGAAGATGAAGTCCTAGCCAAATATTGCCGCACCCGGAAAGCCTACTTAGTTGAATACAGCTGTGGTTTCCTGTTACTGGGTCTACTGGGATATTCTAAGTTAAACGGAGATTACATTGCCCCAGGGGTAACTCTTTTAATCGGCGGAACGGGCTTGTTTTCGTTATTGTTAGCAGAATATTCCCGCCTTATTACCAGGTATAAAATAACACGGAGTAAAATTACCATAGTTCACGGGTTTATTAAACGGCAGAAAAAAAATGTATATTTTCATCCTTTAGGATTTGTTCCCGACTTAAATGTAAAGCAGGGCCGGCTGCAAAGAATCCTAGGTTACGGCTCAGTATTTCTGCGGGGCACTCAAGGCAACGTGTTTGAAATCAGAAATGTCAACAACCCCTCCAAAGTATTAGATCTAATTGAAGATTTGATCAAGAAAAATAAGAACGAGTAGGTTAGGGGACTTATTAATTTTCAAATCTGGGTTAAAAATTTATTTCTCCGGCAGCCAAGCTAAGGAAATTTCTCCAATTTGTTTATGTGATAATTGTAGGGGGAGATAAACAACATTGATATGATCTGGAACAATATATACTTGATTAGACTTTGCACCCGGGGTTGAATAGCTTTCTACCGAACTGGTATCCCAATTACCATCTTGTGCAGTCCAACCAATACCCAACGATTTTACAAATTCAATGGCGTACTTGGTTGGATCGTGTGCCAATTGTCTACTTGGATCCTGAACCAGTAAATTTAATGAAATAGCTGAATTAGACTTAACATAATTGTTATAGGTCTCTTGTACTGCCGATCCCAGTCCGTTCCAGTTGTAAATACCATCGGAGAAGGTTATTTTATTAGGCATGATCTGGTTCAAGAAATTATTTTCCTTTGACGGATAGATAGAAGCAAAACCAATTGCTGCCCCTCCGGCACTATGTCCAGTCAGGGAGATATAACCTATCTGGGTATTAGGGTTTACTTGTTTAATTATTGAAATAATATCTTGGTGTAACACAGCTAAATTAGAATCACTTTCCAACCAAATATTTTTATGAGGTATATCCGTCCTTATAAAATCATGTTGAGAATCTGAGCTCCCAGGAGGAATGTTTAATTTTGAGCTTGACCAAGGCAGCTCCGGGAAGATAATAACAAAATTTCTTCCAGCAGTGGCCATTTCTTTACTTTGTTTAAGTACTCGTTCTTCCATATCCCAATGAGCAAAACCGGCATGACCATGGAAATAATAGATTATTTCAATAGGTAAATTTAAATTGGTAGTGCAAGGAATGTAAACTAGAGTTATTCTCCCTATTTCACCATTTTCATACTTATAGTTGTCATTAGGACCATTTGACTCCAATTTTCCAACCCAAGTTTTACCTAATAATCCAAGGTTGGATAAAGATGTTTCCCAAAACAATCTAGTTTGAGTTAATCTATTTGATTGCTGATCTATATTTAAGAATTCAGGAGTTGTTTGATCACAGAAAGTATGAGCACCCTTGGGTATAAACAGACTTGTAATTATAGGAACTGTAGCAGTAGAAGATTGGGGTGCAGAGGAAGTTGAAGTGGGAGGTGGATCTACAGGTTGCACTGGAATTGAAGGAGAACCGGATATTAGTTTTAATCCTAATTCTTCTTGCAGCAGGCGGACATACAATTCAGAAGTTTCTTTGAATCTATCTGAATTAATATCAAAACAACCTTGGTTAGGAGGATAACAAGCATAAGGCAAAGAGGCCCATTTGCCACCTATATTTTTTCCGCCAGGTATGCCAGCAAATAAACCCTTTTCTAAGGTCATAAGATTAGCTGCACGCTTATTAGACAGTTCTTTTTTACTTTTTTTTAAAGAATTCAATTGGCTTTTACTTGGAGCCATGATCTGTCTCCAAACATTCTTAAATGCTTGGTTGTTTGGATCGTTGTTTCCCAATTGTTGAAGTAAATTGCCGATACCATTTTTTTCCAAGAATAAATAATAAGCTAAATCTTGATTTGCTGGACTAAAATCTGAAACACCATTCTTTGTTTTACTCCCTTGATCCTCCCAGGATGACCCTAAATACTGATATCTCCCCGCCGCAGTTGAACAAGAGCCGGGGCAGTTTCCAGATGCAAACTTAACAAATATACCAGGATGACCATCATATCCATTGAAAAAATTGGATCCTTCACAATTACTTTTTCCTTTGCTTGCTTTAGTGCCACCATAACGATAATTTTTATCACTTATAACTTGCCCCCCAACTAGTGTTTGATAAGGACTTATTCCATTACAAGTTCCGGCACCACCCTCTTTCAAGGTGATCATCCTCAAGAAGGCCCTAATGTAAGGATTGGGAGCATCACTTTTACTGACGGCTAAACCATCAACGCCAGTTGCACTGGTTAATGTTGCACCAGAAGATGTAGAAGGCAATGCCGCTGATGATGATGCAGTAGTTGGTTCAATATAAGTTTTCCATCCCACTCCCGAAACCCAAACTTGGTTACTTCCTGAACCTAAAATAGTTGATAATCTTAACCTCCAAACTTCATCTATTTCATTGCATCTATCAGCAGATTCACAGTCTTTAGTGTATAAACCTTGGTCCGTAACTAAAGTTGCTACAGGTGTAGTTGTACTCGTACTTACTCCAAAAGCCTGAGTTGTTCCTGGAGTTACCAAATCTGAAGAATAACTAATTCCATATAGATCCTGCATAATTTTATTGGCCACTAAAGCCTGTCCTTGAGAAGTCCAATGCAATTTATCTTGGGTGCAATAGCCGCAAACACCCTTCTCATTTGAACTTTCAAGAACAGAATAGATATCTATGGGCTGGTTAATCATAGAAGAAAAACTAAGTGCACCCTGAAGTAAAAATAAGTTAAAGTTATCCAAATTAAATTGCAAATTGGGACCCCATTTATATGAACAGTCTTCCCCTCCGCAAAGGTTGTAATTTTTCCTTGGCGATACCGTTAGTACAGCTATCTTTAAATTGGGATTTATTTGTTTAGAATATTCTACCATCTTTTTTAGGCCTTCAACAAATGTATCGTAATTGTACAGACCATTTCCAGAAGGGGAAATTACCAGAATATCTAGTCCACTTATTTCTTGATCACTAAAAAATATCCCGGAAGCTTTATTATTTAAAATATATTGGAGAGATTTAGCCTCCTCGCCTTTTACTAGGAGATTAGAACACCCTTTAGCGATTAGTGTAGGATACTTCCCACTACCGACGGTATTGGAAGCTCCAACAAACCCTACTTTTTCACCGTTGCATGAATTCTGGCCTAAAACAAAAGCTATTGAGATAGCTGCAACTATAATAACCAAAAATAAACTTGATACCACTCTCTTTTTATTCTGGAATGCCATTTAAGTATAATGCCTCTTGGTAATCATATATTTCAAATTCTTGGTTGAGGATAGTTGTTTTATCAATTAAAGGATTTTTAACAATTAATTTTAAGGTGTAAACGCCAGCCGGTGAAATTTCATTTATATTAAAAAAGTCTATAAAAATGATATCTTCTGTTTTTTCTACGCTGCTTTTATCAAAAATATAATCCTCTTTATCATTAACACTTAGCAAAACTTTACCCTCTGAACTTATGATCTCATAATCTTCAATAAGTATTATTTGACCATTATAAGTTGTGCTCTGAACAACAAACCTAAAAAAAACATATTCGCCAGAATAAAAAACATTCCTAGGCTTAGTACAATCCTGAGTCTCATCCACCCAGCTGCAAAAACTGAAATCCTTGATTGTAAGAACTCCGCTAGCCCCGCCTACCGGAACAAATTCAGCATCTAATATTTCTTTATCGCCACTCTCGCTTACCTTAATTACCTCTTGGCTAATCAACAACAAAATAATTCCGCTGGTTAGGACTATAACTACTAAAACTATCAAGATTTGAATTACTACTGCTCCTTTTTTAGGGTTTACAAACTGATTCATGCTTATTCTCATATTTCTCATCTATTTCACACATATAAACTTTAATCTTCTGGTACTCCCCGCTTTTTACCACCTGCTCCGGCCAATCAGCTAATTTGCCCCCGCCCCATTCCCGGTCAAAAAATAAACGCAGTAAATTGGCTGCTTCAGTAGTATACTTTTTATTATCCTGCTGGCCTTTCATGATAAACACTGCTGTTTCATAATAAATAGCAATAGCACTGCGTAAATCGTTGCTGCGCTGATTTATTATGTCCAAAGCTAAAGAGTTAACTACATCATAATTGCCCGTTATAAAACTATTATGCAATCCTAATTGTTCTGAAAAGGCGGTTTCTTCTTTCTGAATAGTTATTTGTCCAGAGTATATACTCTGCCCAGAGCTGGACTTAACTCGAGTGTTAGCAAACAAACAGCTGTCGCCTTCTTTTTCATATAACTCATAAGTGATCTGGAAAGTTCGTTTAGCAGTAGAAGTTTTCAAAAATTCATTCTGAGTAAAAACTTTATATGCACAAACTTTATTGAGATCAGTCAGCTGAACTTTACCCAGAACAGTGCTGAGTTTAAATCCAGGGACTTCAAAGGTTAATTTAGCTATTTCTTCCAAAGTAAATGTATCCTGCTGGCCTTTTAACAACTTACCATCAGCCGGATTAATATTATATTGCAAAGATTCTCCATCGGCACTTAACTTAACTCCATTAGCCGCGGCATCATTGATGAACAACTTAACTTTCCCCTCAGAAGTTGGTTCAGTTGGTTCAAAACTAAATTTGAATATTCCGGATCCTTTAGCTCCAGTAATTGACTGGAAGGTTACGGCATTACAAGAGGGATTGCTTCCAGCTACTGGTCCAATTCTATCCACCGAAGATCCCAGCATGGATTCTTCCACTATACCTAATACTTGCGGTGGAGCCATCGATCCAGGCAAGTTTTCTGGCAACGGCGACCACAGTACTTCCTGTATTCCCGGAATGACCGGACTAATAGTTCGTTTCAAGCAGATACCGTCAGCATTGTTATTAATATGCGGCCTAATTCTGATTTCATCCCCAAGGACAAATAAGTTAGGTGTATCGCAGCTGACCCATTGTTCAGTACGTTTATTCCAACAGCTTAAATACGGCTGCTCCAAGCTGGCGCCGTCAAATCCAAACAAACTAGCAATCTCTTTACATTCAAATTTACCAGTAAGCGTATTAGCTGCACAACCAATTTTATCCAAAGAGAAATCACTGATAGGAGTATAATAAACCGCCTTGCTGCCTTTCAATACTTCCTGATCAAAGCAAGAACCTTCATTGCCTTTCTCCGACGGATCTAATTGTAATTCCAAGATAACGTGATCATAACGGTAGTGGGAATCAATTACCTGAGGAGATTCGATCTTCAAGTCAACCAACTGTCCGCTCTTCAAATTAGCTAAAGTCTTAACCAACTTCTCTTTCTCGCCTTCAAAGGATGAACCCACATTTTGCACCGCTAAACAATCACAGCCCTCCCCATCGCAGGAAGTATCAGCTCCATATCCGCCAATGTCTTCCGGCCCGATGCATTTCAATTTTATATCCAGCCGTTTAATTTTACAGCCAGGGAAAACAATCCCCCCTAGTTGGTAAGAATAAGCGGCCGTGCCTCTAGCCGGATTGTAAGAACTAAATTCCCGTTTAGCGGACGTAACTATAGGCGTAGTAGCCATGGGGTAAGAGTTGGCAATGTCCATCAGGAAATCTTCTCCAAACAAAGGATCTTCCAATCCGAAGGCTGCCATACACATGGATTGGGCAAATCCTTGAGCTCCGGCTTCAAAATATTTGTTAAAAGCGGCATTCCCATATTCCTCCCGGACATCTTTAAAGGTTGAATCCAAGCTGGAAGCTGCCGATTTAAAGAAATTTGAACTTACTACCCCAAAGTCTTCAACTGGTCCCGCTCCCCCAACATCATCAAAAGTAGAGGGACTGCAGGCATTATTTAACATCCCCACTGCTTGGTAAGCCAAACCACAGATGTGCTGAGCAAAGATAGTTTTACAGGCTCCCGCATCCTGCAATCCGCTGTGTTTAGCTTCCACTAAACAATTTCTTAATCCGGTGGAAAACTGCTGGATCATCAATAAATTATTTCTAATACCTACCAAACATACACTCTGGAAAGTTTCAATTATTCCATCGTGCGGATCAATGCTTGGTTCCTGTGGTTCAGAGCGGGCATAATCAAAAATATAATCCGCCCCAAAGGCTCCCTGCACATCCCGGCCGGAATAATATCTTATTTCCGGATAATGGGTACCAAACCGCTTATTTGATTCCTTAAATACTCGTTCTTGATGATAAGACCAGCTCTCTTCTATCTCTCCGATCTGCGGAGGCGCAGTACGTCTAGTTCGATCTTCACTTTGATAGACCACATTGTCTTTCTTAGCTCCTTCACAAATACACTGAGATAATTCCAAGGGAGCACCAGCAGCTTGATTCACAAAACAGTCGGAAGTATATCCGGCCGAAAAAGCATTCTGATGTTTTATTTCCTGTCCATTTTTATCTACCAGCTGGGTTTTCCCATCAGCAGTCAGAGATTCTCTATAACAAGCATTATTTTTGCCAATTCCATCCGTAACCGGTTTATAGCCGCTTTTAGCATTACACACTTGACTGCAGCTGAGGTCCTTGCCCACGATAAAATCCTGCGAACCGGAAGGTTGATAGACTAATAATTGGTCGGCTGAAACTTTTAAGTCGCCTAACGAACTTACTATCGGAGTTAATTTAAAATAGCCTTTACGCTCTTCTTGCTGCACCTTAGATTTTTCCTCCGGACTCAGTTTTTGAATTCCTAATTCATCACGATAATACAAAATCCCATTCTGATCCATCCAACAGACCGCTGCATCTACGGTTACCGGCTGGCTAACTATCGCGGCCTTAACTTTTTCCTGGCAATTTTCTACCCTAACTAAAGGAATTCCTTTCCCGGTAATTGCACATTGATTTTGTTCTAAGATCTTAGCTCCAATCTCATCTACGGTCTTGGTTGCAGTCCATCCCGCGGGAACTTCCCGGCAGAAAGCCCGGCTCCAAGTCCATCTAACTATTTGATCCATAGCTGCTTCAAATTTCCAGGCGGCAGCGGTGGAAGGACAGCGTTCATCCAAAGTTAATTTTTTAACTGTTTCCCCATCTACCCCTCCATCAGCATTAAACGCTTTAACTAACTCTACGGGCAAAGTGTCGATAAAGATCTTATTACCAGACTTCCATAATTCATGCCAATCTTCAATAGTGGAACGTAAATATAAACTCCCTTGGTCACCAGTTCTAATCCCTTGACCTAAAGGACAACCCAAACCTGATTCTAGGGAAATTCCTTTCTTCACCGTGCTAAAATAAGCTTCCGTCTTGGAAATAAAATCTCTAGCAAATCTAGCAACCCATTGCAAACCTAAAGAAACAAAACTTACAATTGCCGTCACCAAATATACTTTCTCAACTACCGGTACAATATCATTTAAAGTATTAACCGTAAAATCTAAGGCATCTACTGCTTCATTAGCCAAGAAATCCGGAATTAAATCGGCAGTATTAGCGGGAATGTCTACCAAGTAAGCCATATCTTTACAAACGGTTTGAACTTTGGTTTCCCCCCATACATCTTTGCCGTCTTTCTGATCAATTCTTTCTTGATAACTTAGAGCGATCTTAATGGGAAAAATCATTTCTCGTTTAGCTAAATCGTCCCAAAAATTAGCCTCATTCTTGCTTAAATCCTCAGAGGGGTTAAGTTTCCATTCCACAAAGAAAGCGCTGTCAGCATTATTCTTTTGAATTAAAGCAGTAGATGCCGGAAGCAGCTTACATCCCAAGCCAAAAGTTTCATCCTTAATCATATTTTGAGTGCAGGCTTTTTCAATTTTCAAGCTAGTGATCCGATATCCGGACTGAAGTTCTTCCCCGCTGGGGCTTACTACGGGCAGCCCCTGCCCACTATAAGATAATCTAAACACCGTGCCAATTTTAGCCTTACCCTGATCCATCAAACTGGGATTTAACCGGGAAGGATAAGGTAATTCAGAATCCACTCCAAAATCCAATGAATCGGAAAAACAACTATTAATGGTTACGGACTCTTTCCAGGGCTGACTTAGTTTGCCGGAAGAATCTTCGGCGATCAAATAAATATAATACACTGTTTGCTGAGCTGAAACATCTTTAACTGAAGGTATTACCAATCCCTGCAAGGAAGCAGGAATTTCTTTAGGGCTTAAATCTTCCAAGGAAATATCTTCCCAGGAAGAAACAAAATTTACGCTTTCAAATCTAAATTGCCCCGTTTCATCAGCGGTTGCTTTAGCCCGAGCTTTTTTAAAATTGGGGGTTGAGTCAGTGATCTGAGGCCGGAAAATGTAGAGGTAAACTGCCGCTCCCGGTTCAGTTTCACCATAAATATCCGAGCTGGCCCGGCTTTCTAAAGTTATGTCCCGGCTGTCATAATATTCATTGCCCCGAGCAATATAGGCTTTAATGACCGGGGGTTTAGTATCTGAACCCAGGATTAATTCCTGCTCCGACTGCCAGCCGGCAGTATCAGTTAATATTATCCGGATAGTATTTTCTCCCTCTTCCAAATTTATTTTTTCGGCTAAGGTTAATCCTTTTCCAGATTGAACTGATTTATTGTTTACTAAGATTTCATATTCGCTTTCTTCCGAGATTGATCCTTTTAGTTCAATCGTTTTAGCCAGTAAATTAGTAGGTATATCTTCCAGAGTCAAGGTTGGTTTATGCGTATCAGAAATAACTTGCCCTAAGAACCAACCGCTTTCCCCGGTTTCATCATCCTTAGCCTCCAGTAAGAGAGTATTAGTCTGGTCTTTTTCCAAGAAAACGTCCGGAAAGTTAAAATCGCCGCTGCTGGTTACAACAGTTCTAGAAAAAATATTATTGACATATAAGGCAACCCTAACATTATCCTGGGTTTCTCCAGAGATGGTTAGCACATTACCTTGAATTATAGCCGGAAGATCAGCCTTAATAGTTAGGTCTCCTGAACTTCCCGCAGGAACATCCAACTTAAGAGTGGAGAAAGAATAATAATTACCCCCATTATTATCTACCGTTTGATTACTGGCTACGGAATAAAAGTAGGCGGCAGCTGAATTTAAGTTAGTTAATTTAATTTCATGAAGAGTTGACTGCTGATCACTACTTAAGCTCTGGAGATTAATTTTATCCGGACCATAATTAACCTGGCTATCGGCGGGATTATCAGTCTGCCAAGTTATCGTAGCCTGAGAGGAAGTTATATCCTTAACCTGAACGTTAGAAATATGCAGAGCATTAGCCAGAGGCAGGTTTACAAATAGAAAAATTACCGCTAGAATGGTGATATTAGTTCTAATTGATTTGAGATTATTCTGTTTAATGTTAGAGCCAATTATAATACCTATTTTGGGTGGTCCAGGAGGGGAATTTTTTTTCAGATTAAGCATAGTTAGTTTAGTTCTAAGGTATTAGTTTTAGTTTTATTAGTTTTAGTTTAGCTTATTTTTATCTTGGGCGGAGGTATTTTTTTACTGTTTTCTTCCAGCCCTTGAATTAAGTTATAAGTTTGTTCTTCGCTTGCCGAATCTGAACTGATAACAGTAAAAACAATCTCTTGAGCATTTCTTAATTCATCCCAGACTACATTCCACTGGCCGTGGTAGCCGCCAACATATTTATCTCCGGCTATTAGATCTATCTCCAAATCATAATTGAAATCGGCTCCGGCCAATAATTCAATTTGTTGTTCAGAGATAACTTCTTCTTCGGCGGAAGGCCAATAAATAAACTGGGTTTCTTGGAATTGTTCTCCCGTAAGGGGGTCTATTTCACCAAATTTTAATCTTACCACTGCTATTTCTTCCGCTGACAATTCTTCTAAAGATTCTTCAGACAATCCTGTACCTAGCGTTTCTAATTCTTGTTTAACAATTTTAATCTTGCTTAAAGGGAAATAATATAATGGAACCAAGTTCAGTTCAATTTCTTTTCCCGGATTAGTAACTACCCTCTGCCAGATACTTTTATACCCTAATTTTTCCGCTCGGAAAATTCCCCCAGCGCAATTAGGGAAGTTGGCAGTCACGGCCGCCACATCGCCTAGACCTCCAAAATTATATTTAGTTTCAGGAAATTCACATTTATAATTTAAGCAGGACATAGTTATAGCAGCATCAGCCAAGGGTTCACGAGTATAAACCCCGGTGCCCTTATTTTCAATTAATTCATAAGTGTAAACAGTCATAGGAATTCGGCTCTGGGCGCAATATTCTTCATCGCTGTAAGGATTGAGCAAGAACGACGGCCGGGAAACATACAATTCACTTCTATCAGGAATATTATTTCTAAGATGTACGGTAGCGGCAATATTAAAATCGTAGCCGGTAGTTTCATCAGTGAGCCGAATTAGAACTGGAAAATTCAAGTTGTACACAAATTTCCAATTTTGCAGGCATAAGAAAGGTAAATCTTCTATCCCCCCGCCCATCTGACTGCTATAAAGGTAAGATCCGCTCCGGGGATTAACTTCAAACTGGAAGGGATAATGGTCTTGAAAATCAAACAAAACAGAGACCTCTTCTTGAATAAAATCATCCTCGATTGTCCAGACATAATGATTCTGGTAATAAGGGAGGTCATCAGGAAATTCTATAAAACTGGTCCCCGCAATTTTCAATTCTGCCATATTGACCCGCAACAAATCCTTTAAGGTCTGCTTAACTTCATTAACATTCCATTTTTTTTTAGTGCAGCTGAGCTCAAACCCGGAAACCGGAACTTTAGGATGTTCCAAGGCAATCAGGTCTTGAGTCAAATCTTCCAATTTTAAATCGCGAATTTCCCGCTCTATTATCTTAACCGCAGTTTCCTGCAGGGACTTAAGTTTTACCGCTGATTGGGCTGAATGATCGGTTAAATCGGCCACCACTTCTCCCGATTTTTCCCTAATCTGCAGTTCCCAGTGAACAGCAAAAGAAACTCCTCCCTCGGTGATTTCAGTTTTAGAATCAATTTCGCTTTTTTCTACAAAATTATAAGCTTGATTAAATGATTCTACTTCTAACACACAGCCGCGTAAATTTTGTTCAATGTAAATATTAATTTCCTCTTCCATCTGGGGCAATAATCTAAGGTTGGTATTTTGTCCGTAAGCCCAATAAGGCACCACATTCATCGGTGAAAGACGCAGATGCAGACTTCCATCGTTAGAAATGTCTTCCGGAACGTTAACGTAACCTCCCTGCAGCCCCAACCGATTGAGAGCTTCCAAACCTAAATTGTTAAGGCAGGCGGTGACTAAAGATTGGACTCCCACTGTTTCTAGAGGTATTACTTCTTCCGGCCTGGTAACCGTAACTTCCGCCCTAAGAATTAGCACTAATCCTACCGCCAGCAGAATTAGTATTCCCAAAATTATGAAAATAGTAATTTGGCCTTTAGTGTTGATAATTTTAAGGGCAATTTTGTTAGAACTAGGGCTATACTTACTTCTATCACACCTCTCTTTCAACATTGATTTTAGTATAATTATTTGCTTTATAAATGTTGTGCCAATTTAAAGGAGAGAAAAAGATTTTTTTGAGATTGTTTTAATGATAATTTTAAATTCTTAAAAATAAGTAAATTTAACTAAAGAGAAGTTTGCAAAATTAGATGATTTATTAGCAAACTTCTAAAGAAAATTTGAAATAAACGTAATTTTGGCATTAAACAAACGATATATTTGTCAAAATTACTATTTTTCAAACTTCTCTAAATAACCTTACCCAATATAACTTACGCTTTTATCTTTTAATTTAGCTCCAGGCGGGGCGCCAGCCAAGGATTCCGCAGCCCATTCTTTGGTTTTCTGGATTAATTCTTGCTCCACTTCAATAATTTCCTTGGTCATGCGTTTTAAATTTATCCCATAATTAAATTTATGTTCAATTACCCGAAGAATTTCTTTAGCCCCTTTAATCCCCAAATGTAAAGGATGACCAAAAGTTTCCGCCAGTAAAGCTACTCCTTTAACCCCTCTTTTTTTCCCTAAACCTAACAATACCCCGGAAACACCTACAATTGGACCAACTACTCCAAAGATTTCCTTTTCCACACCCATTCCTTTCTTAACATAAGCTTCAAACAGCTTTTGATCATTGGCTGTACAAAAAACACGCTGAGGATCGGGAATGCTAGGCAGACCTATGCCCCCGGTGGTAATAATTTCGGTGCAGGAATACAACTGCACCAGCTTAAGCACTTCTTCACAAAAGGTGTAGCAGCTTTCTTCATCTATGGGCTGAATGTCACCAGTCAAGATAAGAAGATCTCGCTTTAATTCTTGAGTTTTGGAATTAGGTCTTTTTTTATTATTCTTGGTGCTGGAACTAAATTTTTTATAATACAGTTCGATCTTCGGCATTTCAATTAAATTATTTTCATTAACAAACACGGAATGAGGGAATTTGTAGGAAAAAAAAGATCCGAGTTTTTTGGCTTTAAGTTCTTCGATTAAAAAATCAACTGCGATTTTGCCCACGTTGCCGATACCAGGCAGGCCTTCAATAAAAATTGGTTTGATTAAATCGGGTTTTACCTTAGTTTCCAAGATGAATTCCCAGTGGCTAGACATCATAGATTAAAGATTATTGGAGTTTATATAGGTTTGGGAGGAAGAAACTGAAAACATAACTATCCGAATCCATAAACTAAACTCTAACAATGGTTATAAATAACTAAATACCCTCCGTTCCTAAGGTGAATAGAGAACTGTTAATAACTAATAATCTATTTAAGTTTCTATGGAATATATATTCGCCCCAAGAATCTAGAGAAGGAGTTTGTCTTGCTGGACTAGGAAGTGATGGACGATGGTATTCCAATACGGCTTTAATGAGTAAAAAATCATTGGAGGCAATAAGAAAAGATAGTGTTCTGGGAGTGATAGTGAATTCATACCTGCAGGATAAAAATGTTGCCCAAAGAGTAATTCCGTGGATACAATACCCACATAAAAATTATAATGAAGATTTTGTAGAATTGGCCATCCAATACATTCAAAATCCAATTACCAGCCTGTTAGTCCTAAAACCAAACTCCAATCCACAAAAAAATAATCTGATCATTGATTATATCATTGCTTCTGCCGGTAAATTAGAATTAGGAAATTTAAAAAAAACTGCTCCGGAAAAAGTTGATGATGAGGCAGAAAGAAATATTAGTGAGACGATGAAATATTGGATTGATACTGATAAGTATTTAAAAAGTTTAAAAAAAAAGCAGAGTAAATTGAATTAGCATAGTAGAAAATATTGCCAGTACTAATTTAAATAATGACAGTTTAGGTTTAATATCTCCTCGAGCTGGTTTTTGATGCTGGGATCTAGAATTTGATTGGAAAACAGTTTAATTTCCGGCGGAGGATGAGCAATCAGATCTATGGAATATCTGTGATTAAAATTAGAAGTCAACTTCTTTAGGCTGTCACCCAAAATGTTAGCTAAGGCCTGGTAGAATAAGGTTATTCCACAATCTGATTTTCCCCGTAATCGGCCGTAACCATTTATGTCATACAGGAAATAACTGCTATCTTCCCAAACATAAATTAATAATCCACTAGGTTGTAAATGGGGTTTAATTTTGGAAGCCATGGTAGTAAGTGGACAGACTAGGAGCAAGGTCAAATAATGCGGGGGACGAGGATCGAACTCGCGCAGCCACTAAGGCACTAGGCGTTTGAATTGCTTCCTCAACCTAGCCCGTTTGACCACTCCGGCACCCCCGCCTAAAATAATAATATTTAGTGGGTATTTAAATAATTAGTTAAAAAAAAACATAACAATGTAATTTACCTTACGGGCTTTCGGTCGTAAGCCTGACGTAAGTTCTGCACCACCAATTCTAAATTAGTTCCATCATACTTAATGACATTAGGGTGGCTAAAAAGTTTATTTAAATCATTAACCGGCATTACACCTAATCCTCGAGGACGATTTTTCAGCCAGCGTTCCATATAGGGAGGGTAATCATCCACCAATACCTTTCCATAGACCAATCCCTTATCCCTAGTGATAGTGATATCAGCATTAGGAACAACCGGAATAATATGCTGATGAAACCATTCTACTTTCTCCTTCCAAGCAAAAGCTTTAGAAAGAGGACCATGGGTCAAAATATGGATTTTATAACCCATATCTAGGCAAACCCTAAGTATTTCGAATCCGGGGGGATATTTTTCCAGGTTGGACCACCAGCCGGGTTGTCTTTTAATTTGGTCCATTCTTTCTTCAATGTAATCGGGTATACCTGGACCGTAAAGAGGATATATTTTTTCATTGGGTTCGGCCAAGGCATCTAAATCCCGGCGCATGGCTTTATCATAATCAGCTAAAGTTCCATCCAAATCAAAAAGAGCAATATTATCATAACCCATGATTACAGAGAGAGAATTGTAATTTAAAATAGTTATGGAACTTTACTAACAAATTTATTACCTTCAATATAAAATCTCCAGGGCAGATGTAAATCGCCCTTAATTCCAATTCTAGAAGTTGAGGCTATCTTTTTTATTTTATATCCGTCGTCAAAAATATTTATTTCTGCACCGATCTTCAAACCGTTAAATCTTTTATCGATGCCTAAGGTACGGCATAATTTTCCTGGACCGTTGCAGGAATATTCCTTAAAAGCTAATGGATTTAAGGGTTCTAAGGGCTCTACGGCCCGGATTAAAACTGCTCCGGCATCGTTTCGATCGGTGGTAAAGTTAAGGCAATGATACAGTCCGTAGATCAAGTAAACATAAACATGACCGTAAGTATCATACATTAAGGCGCTGCGCTCAGTCCTCTTATAAGCATGGGAAGCCTGATCCCGGCCATAAGCTTCAGTTTCTACTATTCTAACTCTAAAACCGTTCACTTCCAAGACCTTGCCTAGAAGATTTCGAGCTACCTTAACCGCATTGGAAGCAAAAAATGAGGAGGGGAGGGGCTTCATGGCTTAGTTTAACCTAAAAAGGCCCAGTTTTTATCTTAATTGTGTTGTTTCTACATAGTGATAAATTAGTAGAAAGGTTTATAAATAAGGTTATTTTGAGCTTATTAAATGGCTGAAATAGAATTTAGAAGTCCGGGTAATGTTTTAGAAGTTGATTTAGATAGTTCGAAGACTGTCGTAGTTAGCAGAAAACCGGAAGGGATGCCCGTACCTAAGGCTAATGAGGTCAGCAAATTAGAAGAAATTGTCTTTAAAATGACTAAACCTCGCCGGGAAAGTGAGAGTTTATTCAGACCTATACCTAGTGAGTATTTTCCATACGCCTTGGAAAATTTATGTAAACCAGAAAATTCATTTCACCAAAATGGATTGAAAGTTCTGGATGTGACAACTAAGACTATTTCTCCCAGATATGATTCCAACCTAAAATATTCAGTCCGGCAAGTTCTGTGCCGGGATGGAAATGAATATCGGTTCGTGTTGATACCTACAACTGAAGCGAGTGAGGAATTTTTAGCTGGAGCATATGATTCGTTAAGCGGAACTGAATGGGATTTAGACCTGCCAGTACGAAACAGGCAGCCTTTGACAATAGATGATAAACTGCGGTCCACTAAAGCTTATTTTTCCAGTGAAAATCCTTTTTTGTTAGGTGATAGATACATAGCTCAGAAAAAAATGCAAGGAGGAATGAGTGTTCTAATTTTTGCCTATGATACTAACAAATCAAGGTCGGAAGTTCTTAAGTTTGCGAAAAAAATAGAGAACTTTGATTGGGAGGGAGCTCTGCATCAGGAAGCCGAGACTTGGCTAAAACTTAGCGGACAAGATAACTTGTTACAAATTTTAACTCCTGGGATCCAAGAATTTCCCGATCCGGATGGATTGATGAAATATATCAATGATAACGGAGGTATCGAGAATGATGAAAGTGGTGAAAAAATCCAGGCTGATGAAAAATCTATTGATGCCACTAAATATTTTTCTACTGAACATTGTCGATCACTAATGGATTATTTTGACCTATACCATAAATTAGCGGATAGAGAAGGTAATTTAAGGCACGAGGAGTCATTTTTCCGGCTAGTTGAAGGATGTACGAATGCCCTCAAAATTATACATGAATGTGATATAACCCACCGAGATATTAAATTAGGCAACATCTTTTTTGTTGAGAAGCCAATATTTGCACCTAATGGGAAATTAATTGCCTATGATCTAGAAATTATAGTCGGAGATGCTGGTATAGCAATTGATTATAACAGCCAAAGATTAATTGGTGGTTATGATGGAACACCATCTTTAGCTGAACCTGAATCTTTCCTTACTTATCTATATGGACTTAGATTTTTAGCTAATATGGGAAAGTGGATTGACTGTGAGCAGGGGGATGATGTTTACAATATGGGTGGTATTGGTAAAGATTTCTTATCAACCATGCATGGATTGAAAGGACCAGAGATTGATTTTTATCAGTTAGTAGAGAGTATAATTAAAGATGGAAATATGACTGCACTGCACAAATTTACCCAAGCGAGAATTGACAAAATAAATCAGCTTAAACAAGCAGTTATGGAACAAGGAATATTCTCCCAAGAAGTAGTTGACCTAGTTGAAGCCTTGCAAGCTCCAAGAACTTCCCGTCCTGAATTAGACCAGCTTAAATTTAGTTCTAGTAATACTGGCCCAAATTACCATATTAATCCTATAGATAATAATATCGAGCAAAAAAGAAAAGGGGATAAATCTTTGGGCCCGTTAATAACCAGAACAGAAGATTATATTAACGAGGCAATTGCTTTTTTAGAACATATTAATAGGGTAAATGAAACGGGTCAATTGTATGGACGAATTAGTCACGATGGAAATAAGCCCGTGGCCGAATATTTAATGTCTAGAAGATTGAGCAAACAGTTACTGCTAAAAGATTATTTGCAATTTAATGACTTGTTAAGTGGAGAAACTTGTGATCCTAAAAATATGTTGTTTATAGAACCCGCTTCACTAATGGCTGGTTTAGGAGCATTGGCACTAACTGCAGATGCCAGTAAGGAAGTTCAAAGATATTTTTGTGGACCAAAAGGGAATCATTTAAGAGCCGAACTGGAGCATTTCTCCAATCAGCACAGTGCTGCCTGGGCTATATTATATGATCTGGCAGTTAGAACCGAAGTTAGTGATGAATTAGATGCTGTAGCTATAAATTCATTTGAAAAGTTTAACCACTATTTCAAACTTCTAAAGAAAGGAGAAATTTACAGCCAAGAAGTTAAGGATGAAAATGGAATAGTAATTGGGTTTAAAGTTATGCACAATGAAGAAGAGTATCCAGAATTTGTAAGTGAGTTTTTAGAATCCAAAGAGAAGGCGTTTAAAAGAGTTTATGACCAAGTTAAAAAAAATGAAATTTTGGAGGCTGTGCTAGCCAATAATCCGGCTGCCAAAAATTACAGAACAAGTTTATTGGCAGCTGATTTAGGTAGTGTTATAAAACACCGTACTGATCCTCAAAGACGCGATCTTAAGATGGTGATTGAAGCGCATAAGGGGGAGTAGGATGGAATATGAAGATAAAATTCAGAAAGAATTAAGACGAGTTAAATATTATAGTTATTTAAGTAATAGTTTTGCAGCTGTTGTTGGACTGTGAGGAACTTATTGGGGGCAGGCGTATATATCCGGGTTTTATGAACCAACCTCACGTGGAGAGTTGATGCATAATTTTGGTCTGTTCGGTTTTTTTACTTCATTAAGTATAGGCGGACTTTTGTGTACTAAGCTTACTAGCATTAAAAAAAAATCATTGGAAGATGAGTTAGAAATAGCTAGAACATTCGAGTAAAACCATCAAAACAATTTCCCAATAACCGATCCTACTAAATAGCCGATTGCCCCAGTCCCAACACCAATAATTACCATTTCTAAACCTGATTTTAACCAGTTTAGTTTAGTATACATCGTTTTAATCAGGCCAACTACAAATAACATTGTTACGGTTAAAATTACAGCTACAATAGCCGACCAAATTCCGGAGGAAAATACAAACGGCAGTATAGGAAAAGCTGATCCAATTAGAAAGGAAAAAAACATGGTCAAGGCATTTTTAAGCGGAAGATCTAATTTTTCTTTAGCAATTCCTACTTTTCTCTGCACCAGATAATTACAGATGAATTCAGGATGTTTATGTTTAGAATAATCACCCAAAAAATTATCTACCTTCACCTTTTCCAATCCTTCCGAACGCAGAACTTTCTTTATCTCCACTAAACATTGTTTAGGATTATTTTCTAAATCTTCTCGGACAGATTTTATTTCATTCTCGTATACTTCCCGCTGGGATTTGGCGGAAAGATAACTCCCCGCAGACATGGAGAAGGCTCCGGCAAACATGCTGGCTAACCCAGCTAAAATAATTGGGTATTGGTCTCCCGAACCAACATACATTCCTAAAACTAAACCCAAGTTAGAAACTAAACCATCTTCCATCCCAAAGACAAAATCCCTAACCACATCTTTTAATTTTTTTAACAATCTATCTCCTCGTTCTAAATAAATAAGCTTGATATTATTACTTTAATTACTTTATACATAATTAATTAATTATAGCCATGCATTGATTATTAACACATTTCACTTCTCCCTGTCCGCAATCTAATGTTCCCGGCTCGCAGGATAAAGTACAGATGGCGCCAGCACAATCGGGTGCAGAATCAATATTGATTGCATCGGTAGGATGACAGCAGGAGGAAGGAACACATTCGGAATCGGTTAAGCAGTATTTATTATTTGAAATGGATGAATTATTAGTGCAGGAAACAAGAAACACAGTTAAGAATAAGAATATTATTTTAAGGGAAGTATACTTATCCATAGAGTTATGAAATAATTTGGGTTTATATAGTTAATGATTGGATTGGTTTTTGTCTAAATATCTAATCTTAGTTATGACCAGGCTTAATCCTAACTAACACCATCTCCCCCAAACATATATAAACCAAAATACTCTATTCTCACTTAAAAGAGGTTAAGTATGAAATTTAAAGTAAAAGATATGGACATAGCTACCGGAGGAATTCTGATAGCCATACTTAACCAAGCAGACGCTGAATTCTTAGACTTACATTCCGGAGACCGGATACTATTAAAAAAAGGAAATCGAGAAGTTACCTGTATCCTAGATATTTCGGAGAGCCGAAAAGCTGTTCCCAGAGGCAAGATCGGACTGTTTGAGGAAGTTTTAGACAAATTAAAAGTCCGGCCCAACACTTTAGTGGAAGTAAAATTTACCGGAAAACCAGAATCAGTAACCCATATCCGCGAAAAATTATTTGGCCAACGCCTGTCTTATAAAGACCTGTACCACATAGTGGATGATATTTCTCATGACCGTCTCACGGATATTGAAAAAACTTATTTTGTCTCAGCCGGATTTATCAACGGCTGGGATATAAAGGAAGTAGTAGATTTAACCAAGGCCATGGTAGATGCAGGAGATAAAATAAAATTCCGAAAAATGACCTTGGATAAACATTCTATTGGAGGAGTGCCTGGGAATAGGACTACCATGATTGTTGTTCCAATAATAGCTGCGGCCGGGTTTATCATTCCAAAAACCAGTTCCCGAGCCATAACTTCACCCGCTGGAACGGCCGACACCATGGAATGTCTGGCTAAAGTGGAATTAAGTAAAAAAAAGATAATCGAAGTAGTGCGCAAGACCGGGGGATGCATGGTGCACGGCGGATCTATGAATCTAGCTCCGGCAGATGATAAAATCATCGAAGTAGAACATCCCTTATCCATTGATGCTGAAGGCCAGTTGTTAGCTTCAGTTATGGCCAAGAAATATTCGGTGGGAGCTTCACGAGTATTAATTGATATCCCTATGGGCAATACCACTAAAGCTAAAACTAAAAGTGAAGCCAGGAATCTAAAAAAGAAATTTATTCAGCTAGGCAAGCATTTGGGAATGAAAGTAAAAGTCATAATAACTAACGGGTTGCAGCCCATAGGCAAGGGAATTGGACCGTTATTAGAATCGGAAGATGTCTTGGCCGTTTTAAGAAACGACCCCCTAGCACCGGAAGATTTACGGATGAAAGCGTTGATTATGGCTGGGATACTGCTAGAGATGACCGGGAAATATTTTAAAGGACTGGGTTTCAGAAAAGCTAAGCAAATTTTAGACAGCGGTCAAGCACTTAAAAAAATGAACCAGATCAGGGCTGCGCAAGGTAAAATCAAGCGCCCTCAGCTGGGTCAGTTCCGGCAGGAGGTTAAATCAGCCCATTCCGGCCGGGTAAAAGTAATTGATAATAATATCATCTCCAAAATAGCTAGGATCGCGGGTGCTCCTAAAGATAAAGGGGCCGGGATGTACCTAAATAAAAAACTTAAAGACCGAGTAAAATCCGGTGAGGTATTATATACTATTTATTCCCAGAATCAAAACAAACTAGATCTAGCCCGGGAGTTAGTCAGGAAGGATAATGGGTATAAGATTGGTTAGGCAATTAAATTTTAATTATTAACCTTAATTAGTTTTAATCACCATAGTTGAATTATTAAAATCTGAAAAAGTTACAAATTACTACTACAATCTTAAACTATAGAGAAGTTTGCATAATTAAATTATTTATCCGCAAACTTCTAAAGAGAATTTGAAATAAACGTAATTTTGGCATTAAACAAACGATATATTTGCCAAAATTACTATTTTTCAAACTTCTCTATAAGCTTTCATTCGTATTTACTCAATCCAGCACTTTTCTCCAACACCAAAATAATTTTATCCTTAGTTCGAGCCTTTTTAATCTCTCTAGCTAATTCCTTATCCTTAAACACCTCTTTAATCCATAAGGCAATTTCATTATTTTTCTTAGTAACATACTGGCCAAAATCCTTATCACTCATTAACCATAACTCTTTATACAAATCAATTTTGTTCTTAGCCAAACGACCACTAGGCATTTTAAGTAAATTATCTTTAGTAATGTGGGGCTTGAGCAGAATTTTCCGGGTAGAAAGTTCATTAAACACCCTGGACATGGACAACTTTTGGAATAATACCACCATAGCAATCGAAATTAACAAATAAGTAAACAACAGCAAGAAACTTCCAGTTAAGTTAGAAAAACCAACATTGAACAACAGCGATTCTTTAATCATTTCTGAACTTAACATATACGGACTGGCAGAGATTATTGCTCTAGCCACGGGAGGAAAACTTTCCACCGGTAAAACCAGGTTGGATAAAAATAAGAATAAAGTCCCAATAGAAATGGAAGCAATAGTTGTTCCTTCCTGAGTATTGAATAAATGACCGATGGCCGCTCCCAGGAATACAAAAAAACTTACGCTTAAGACTAAAATGGCAAAAGTTACCCCAAAGTTTTCAAATAGAGGTATCTTAATAAAAAAGTAACTTGCTCCCAAGATTATAATTAGTTGCCCAAACAAAATAATGACGTTGGTTATGTACCGGCCTAGGATATGATAAGCTTCATTAGTTGGAGCAGTAAAAGTACGAAAATAAGCACGGGATTTCTTTTCCATAACTACTAAGGTACTAGAGAGCATTATTCCTACAAATAATATAGCTAGAGTTAAGAAATAAGGGAACATGAAGATAGATTTATCTGAAGTGGACAAGATTGGATTTACACTAACTTCAAATTGGTTAACTATCCCCGAAGCAGATTTAACCTGCAGGGAATTAATCTTATCCTTAGTTGATTGAATACTGGACTCGATCTCCGCTACTTTTGAATTGATAGTTTCAGTTTCCGAAACTAATCCCCCGGCTAGATTGTTTATTTCTCCAAGCTTACTGTCAGCGGTCGAAAGTTCATCCTTAGCCAGAATTAAATTTTGTTCCAGACCGGAAGTAGAATTAGTTATAATCCCGGTTTCAGTAGCGGAAATTTCAGCCAACTCTTCCGAATCATCCCTAACCAGCCCAGCTTTGGACTGATAAGCCTGATCTGATTCCAAGGTATCCAGCAGCGAATCCAAGTCGTCCAATAATAAGTCTGTAGATTCTTTAATCTCTCCAGTGGAAGCATTAATATCTTTAACCAGATCCATTGCCGTTTCCAGATCCTGCTTAGTTTTAATTAAATCTATTTCTCCACCCTTAGTTTTAAGGCTGTTTACACTAGTCTGAATTATAGTTAAGGATTCCCTAATCTTGTTTATAGCCTGAGCCTCCAGCTCCGAACCGGAAGAAGCTGCATCAACGGCATCAACCAAGTTTTGGGTTAAAGACAAGGAAATTTCTTCAGATTGGGCACCGATGGTAGAAGAAACTGAACCAATCACCGATTCTACTAAATTGGTCCTAGATTGATCAACATAAAAGCGGATAGTGTTTACTTTACCTTCCTTAATAACAAATTCTTCCGGCAATTGGACACAAATATTAGTGGCCCCAATCTTAATGTTCTCAATGCATTTCTCAATGGAGTCATAATTTAAAATGGTATGATCACGTTCCAACTGAGAAGTGAACTGTAAAGCCAACTCACTTTTGTCTAAGGAAACAACTCCTACTGAAATGCTGTATTCTTGAGAATTTGATAAGGCCAATGAAATCAAGGCAATTAATAATAACGGACCAGCTATGACTACAAAGGCGGAAGCTTTAGACCGCAGCAGAATCTTAAAATTCTTACTGATAATGCTTATTAGTTTTTTCATGGTAGCAGGTTTATTTATTTTTATACCTCTTACGCTGTTTCCTCTTAGATTTTTTGCGCCGGCTGACATCAGTTTCATTGGAAATCTTTTCAAACAAGTTGTCCATACTAGGCTTCACAAATTCTATTTCGGTTAAATGTTCCCCCAACCCCTCTATAACTTTCAAAATTTGCGGGGTAACTTCTCCCGGACTGCGGGTAGAGATGATTAAGTTCTGGTCCTTGATAACATAATTCCGAATTAAACGAGTTAGGTTAATATCCAGCTGTTTTATACTGGAAATGATATCCTTGTAATTACCCGGCGCCGATTTAAGATGAATTTCTTCGTTTAGAGCATTAGCGGATTTGATTTCACCCGGTTTGCCAATAGCAGCAATTTTTCCATCCTTGATTATGGCAATCCGATGACAAACATTCTCCAAATTAGATAATTCGTGGCTGGCTATTATTACTGTTGTACCGGCTTGATTTATTACCCGGAGCAAATTCCAGATTTTATTGCTCAGCACCGGATCCAGGTCTGAAGTTGGCTCGTCTAAGATTAATATCTGGGGATCATGGATTAAAGAGCACACAATATCCAGACGGCGTTTCATTCCTCCGGACAATTTTTTTCCGAGAGTGTGCTGAGCCTGAGTTAAGCCCACCAAGGTTAGTAGATTTTGAGCATTGGCCTCTATAACCTTAGAAGAAAGATTATATAATGAACCAAAATAACGCAAATTTTCAATGACGGTTAAGTTAGGATAAAAGCTGGGAGATTGAGAAGCAAAACCGTAGATTTTCTTAAGCTGGCTTTGATATTTGTTAACCGAATGAAAAACATCAACTTTATCCGAATAAATGTCCCGGATTTTTATGTCGCCCCGGTCTGGTTTTACAAAACCAACTAATAAATTTAAGAAAGTGGTCTTTCCTGAACCGCTGCTGCCAATAATACCAAATAATTCTCCCTGGTTGATAGAAAAACTAACATCATTCAAAATATAATTCCGACCGTAGACCTTGGAAACACCATCTACTTTGTAAAGTACTTTTTGGACTCCAGCCATAACTTAATTGTTTTTTTTAACTTTTTAAATTGATTGTACTACTTTTTAGTGGATATTTGGGGATGGTGGGGGCGGTGGTGGTGGCAGGGAGAGCAGTATTTGGACCAGATTAAAACATCCCGCTGCTTCCAAACCTTTTTTCTCCCCGATTAGTTTCATCCAAGTCCTGAACTTCTAGAATCTGCTGGGGTTCAATCGAGTGAATTATCATCTGAGCTATTCGCATGCCCTTCTCTACCGTAAAAGGCTGAGATGACAGATTGTGTAAAATTATTTTAAGTTCTCCCCTATAATTAGGGTCTAATACCCCGCCCATAGTCTTAATTCCGTGATTAGCAGCCATCCCTGATCTATCCCAAATTAAGCCCACATAATTAGATGGAACAGCCATAGCAATTCCGGTAGCGATAATTTTTCGTTCCTGGGGGTTTATTATTGCCGTTTCATTAGCATACAAATCCATAGCGGCATCGCCATCGCGGACATATTTAGGTAAAATTGATTCAGGGGTTAATTTTTTTACTAGGATAGGCATACTTTGGAGATTAGTACAAAGTTTTTAAGAATTGTTGTGGAGGAGAAGGATAAATAATCTCACCACTTCCGGCAAAAAGCCATAAATCCGGTATGGCCCAGCATCTCAAATTCTGGACGCATGATTTTATCTTCTATTTTCCACTGCCGTTCTAATAATTCGATTATTTCCTGCACCTGAAGAGAAGTTTTTCTAGCCGCATCAATAAACTGTTTCATTTGAATTAAATTAGGTAAATAAACGACTAAAAATCCGCCTTCCTTTAAAGCAGTTAGAACGGCATTAATAGCCTGCCAGGGTTCAGGAAGATCCAAAGTTATCAAATCAACATTATTCTCTGAAATTCCATTATAAACATTCTCTTGTTTTAGAGTAATATTCTTCAGGCCCAATAAAGCAATATTTTTCTGCACCACATCATAATGCTCGGGATTAATTTCATAGACAGTAATTTCTTTACACACATTGGCTAAAGATAAACACAATGAACCGCTCCCTCCGCCAGCATCCACCACTTTAAAATTGGAATTTACCCCAATTTTAGCCAAAATTAAACCAATATCTTTGCGCTGCATGATCTGCGGTCCCCGCAGTAATGATTCCCATAAATCAGCAAATTGCGGGTCAAGAATAATAAATGGTTCCTGTTTACTGCTCTCAGTAGTTTTCTTTTTAAAATCATTTTTTTTGATTAACCCATATTGAGTGTGGAAATCATCACCAATATCCTTAACATAGAATTTTTTGCCAGTTTTTTTATGGACCAATATTTTTTTAATATTTCTCATTTATCCTGGATTATTAAGCTGATTTAAAAATATTACTGAGAATACATGAACTTAAAAAAAGTTAAAAAACAAAAAATTACTTGTTACTTTGAAGGATAAGAAAAATCTAATTCGGTTTCGGGAACAAAACTTCCGGTAAATCTTCTATCTCCATGATTTATTATTTGGTAGGGAATAGCTGTTCCTTCTGCAGAAAAAGTTACCAGAGCCAAATCAAGGTTATTATCCCGGCCATAATCGACCACGCTTAAGTTAAAATGGGGCCCTACCGGCAAATACCCTAACCGCTGAAGTGGAGCCATCCGAGATTGTTCATCGGTTTTACCATTCCTAAAAGATATATAGACTTCAGCTAGATCGGAATTGTCACCCGCTCTTCTGGCAACTGCCAAATCCAGCAGCCCATCCCGGTTAAAATCCGCCCAGACGGTGCTAACAAGGACAGGTTTGGATTTTTCTTCTGGAACAATAGTTTGGTGTGCTAAATTAGTACAGGAAATTAGTGTACTTAATCCTGCAGCAGCTGCAAATTTATTGAAGTATTTAGTCAGGTAATTTTCCATGCTGATATTAAGTTGGTGTTTAAAAAAGATAAAAAAAATCAATTAAGCACCTTACTTACTTCCTCCATTTTAGGTTTAGATTTTTTTCTTTTTTTGCTCAATCCGATAGCCAACGCCAGTACTAAAGCAATAAATACTAATACTGTAAGCAGAGCTAACAGCAACAGATAACTGTCGCTTTGACGGAAGCTGGTGCTTACCCAGGTTGAACTGCTTCCTTCCTTAACTTTATACTGCTGCAATTCTTTCTCTAATTGATCCTGCAAGGAGGATTTATCAGTACTGCCTGAAACTGCCAAAATGATTAAACAATCCTGAACCGTTACTTCTATTTCTTCAGTGTCTTCTACCTCTCCATCCCGCAGCAACTCGATCTGCAGTTTGTATTTGCCATTCTTAACCTTGGATTCTGGATCAAGGTATAAACTAAACTCAGCACGGTAATCGTTATCAGAAGCAGAAAATTTATCCAACTCAATATTCTCTTTCTTTAAATCAACGCCCAAATCGGAACTCCTAACTCGAAGTTCAACTTCGTCTTCATTATTCTGGCCAACATTTTTGATATTTACTTCCAAAGTAGTCTGCTGCTGACACTGCAGTAAACTGGATCCTAAATCGACGGACTCAATTATCAAGTCGTGTTTTTCTAAATCTAAATCCGCAGTTAAGGATTTAGTAACTTTATATTGGTTGCCGTCTCCATCCCTGGCTTCAACTTCTACTTGAACAGAATACGATTCTTCGTCAATTTCTTCTCCAGCTAAATCTATTTCCAGAGTTACTTTTTCCTGGTCGCCTTTATCCAAATCAAACTCGTCGGCGGATTCGTCTAAGTCTTCACCATCCACATCCAACAGAGTTACAGTCACTTCAACTTCTTCCAAGTCCAGACCACAGTCATTCTTAACTTCAATTTCAAAGTCGTTATTTTCGTAGACTAATTCACCGGAAGATTTACCGTTAATTTCAAAGTGGTCAATAATCAGACAACTATCAACCGATGAAACTTGATAAGTTGAGAAACCTTCAACTGTAAATACTAATTCAGATTGGGAATTGGAAATAATTTTACAGTCTACACAATCCACAAACACACCCTGGTTAAACCCTGTTGACTTTTTAATTGCTGGATCAGTATAAGTTCCAATCAAAGTAATTTTAGCCGGTTGATTAAGTCCGGGAGCCAGCTCAGTATTAACCGCAATTGAATCTTCACTGATTAAAATTAATGTATCCAGGTTACTTGCTCCAGTTATTCCAGCTAAATTAGTGATTGGACTTAGGAATTCTACAGACCCATATTTATTTTCAATTAATAAGTGATTGAAATCAGGTACATGAACCGCCCAAGAATGGCTTTCTTCACCTACCACTACCTCCAGCGAGTAGTCTCCGGTAGTTTCAGCTTCAAATAGGTAGCTGGTTCCAGACCCTACCGAGGAGACGCCGTTATTCAAGTGCCAATTAATAGCTAAGTTCTCATCGGCTACAGACACTAAAAATTCCTGCCATCCACCCGGTGGTAAATAGATTGACTCAGCAGCAGGTGAAAAACTAGTTATACAGCCGTTAAGGTTAAAATCTACGGACCCATAATCCGCCAATCCCTTAACTTCTCCCTCAACGTGAGGATTGATAACATAAGTGTAAAGTTTATGCTGTCCTTGCCCCAAAGCAGAGACATCTACGGTCACAAATTCGGTGGCTGATTCCATAACTCCTAACTCGGATAATTCTTTCTTCTTAACTATTTTAGGTGTTCCCTGGAATTTAGTAAACTCGCCTGTATTTTGATTAAATGAACTTAGAACGGCTTCCACATCGTAGATTAAAACACCAGGAGTCAAAGCATTTTCTCCAATATTAACTAGATCTAATTTTACATCAAGCAGATTTTCCCCGCAGCTTAGTTGGTCGTCTTCTAAAGTTAAATCGGTTATAACAACCCCCGCTCCTTCCCGCTGCACGTTAAAGACCATTTGTTTTTCATCTTCATAACTATCGTCCCAGAACCAAAACCCGTCATCTTCCACTTTTAGACTTAAAGTAAATTCTTCTGGCGCATCAAAAGGAACTTGAAAAATAAAACTATGGGAAGCTGTTTCTCCCGCTTCTAAGCGCCATTTGCCGTTTTTACAATCAACCACGGTGCATTCTGCTAAATAAGGAAACTCTGCAAAATTTGAATCTACGTCGGCACTAACTTCTACCAAGCCTAATTCTTGCTCAAGATTGTTGGTAAAGGATAAAAATACGGTTACTTTTTCTCCTGGAACAACAGCTACACTTTCCGGTGAATTCCACTGCTCTTCATTGAATTCCACTTGGCTTATCTCTAATCCCTTCTTAACGTATAAAGAAAATTCCTGAGCTTCAGAATCTAATCCCTCAGAATCGGTTACTACCAGACTTAAATCGTATTCCTCTCCCGGATTGCCTGGCATCAAATCTATCTCCAATCCATTAGCCTCAATCCAGTCCACGGAATTAAAAGATAATCCGTTAACTGTAGATAGTTGTTCATTAAGGTTTAAATCGGATTCAGAATCTGAATCGTCCGCGGCCAAAATTAAAATATTGGGTTTAACACCAGTAACAATACCAGTTAAGCCGCTGATTTTTTTGCCATTAACTTTCAAACCTTCGATTTTCGGCTTTTGGTTAACATAATTGATAGTAATTTCAGACGAGTCAGTGTCAGTTTGGTTAACGTTGTCGGTAACTTTAACTGAGACTGTGGCAGAAGTTTGTCCGTTGATACAATCAAATTCCGGCTGGGAAGAACTGGAGTCATCAAACTGCCCATCATTATCTAAATCCCAAGCAAAGTCCAGATTATCATCCACACTATCATCTGAATTTAATCCGTCTAAAGTGATAGTATCTCCGCCAGCGCAAGTATAAGGCCCTCCGGCATTAGCATTAGGATCGGCTCCGTCATAAGTATAACTTTGAGTGGGAGAAATTGTTTCTTCGTTGTTAATATTTTTAGCGATTACCGAATAAGTTACGGTCATACCATCCACTGCATTTAAAGTTAAATAGGATAAAGATCGGCAATAATTATCTCCCAAAGTATTATTCATGGATGAAATAACCGTTCCATCTACTCCATTGTTCCATTTTAATTTTACACTTGATAATCCAGCGGCATCAATTACCTTCGCACAAATTGAAACTTCGTCTTCAGTAGTCGGAAATTCCGGTGAATGATCTAAATTACTGATAGTTGGACCAACAGCCAAGACACTTAGCCCGCTTGCAACCAATATCACAACTAATAAGAAAAGCCTGGTAAAAAATATATTTTGTTTCACCTTGTAAACCCCCTGTTTTCTATCCCTAATTATTTAACGCCCTCATCTATCACCCTAATAATCTAAGTTGGAGAACAACTTGTTTATAAATCTTACTAAACCGGAGTATTTTAAAGTAGTAAAAATAAAAAATGTAACTTATTGGGAATGTCCTAAAATAGAAACGTTAATAAAG
>Ga0209542_10000690_pt1 | contig 80757 bp, 86 predicted proteins | sample RifCSPhighO2_01_FD_184028 | JGI IMG/M metagenome (GOLD analysis project Ga0209542, IMG submission 184028) | Soil microbial communities from Rifle, Colorado - Rifle CSP2_plank highO2_0.1 (SPAdes) (version 2) | ecosystem: Environmental > Terrestrial > Deep subsurface > Rock core/Sediment ...
AGAAAGCCATGCAGCTCCACCAATTAGAGTCCCAGTATTTCCATTCCCAGATGAATCCGCAACAATTGTCCCTGAATTTTCATCCAACTTCCAATACCCAACAAGCCCACTAGTGATATCAGCACTTGCTGGCGGAAAAAGGAAAATGAGTGAAAATAGTATGGCAAGCAGTGGCATTTGCATGCTAACCTAGTAGTAAAATCAAATATTTAAAAGGATTCGAGGCAAGGTTCAAAGGCATACGATGTGCTCATTTGGGGCGCGGTAGAGTTTAAGGGCAAAAGAGGGGTTTTGGGGGATTTTAGGAATTGAGTATTTGGGAAATTGATTTGTGTGATTGCATTGCCTGGATTGTTTGCGCAATCAATGGGGCAACCGAGATCACCGTGATTTTTTTGCCAAGGTTTTTTTGCGGCAGGCTGTTTGTTACTATCACTTCTTTGATTGGGCTTTTTTCTATTTTTTCCAGCGCGTTTGATGCAAATACTCCGTGCGAAGCCAGAACATACACTTCCTTTGCTCCATTTTTGATCGCGGCAGCTGCAGCATTTACAACTGTTCCGCCGGTATTTATTTCATCATCAACTATTATGCACACCTTGTTTTTCACATCGCCAATAAGGTTTACAACTTCGCTCTGGTTTGGTTTTGGCCTTCTTTTATCTGCTACTGCTAGTTCAGTTCCTAATATGTTTGCGTATTTGCGTGCCCTTTTTGTGCTTCCAACATCAGGCGCCATTACAATAGTATTTTTGAGGCTTTTTTTCTGGATGTATTTTGTAAGTGTGCCTGATGCGTAGATAAAATCTGCGCGGATGTCAAAAAACCCTTGTACTTGGTCTGCGTGCAGATCCATTGTAAGGACTGAATCTGCGCCTGCTGCCTGGATTAATTTTGCAACAAGTTTAGCGGTTATTGGTTCGCGGTCATTTGCCTTGCGGTCCTGCTTAGCATATCCATAGTATGGTATTACACAAGTGACCCTTTCTGCTGCAGCGCGCTTTGCCGCGTCAATCATTAGTAAAAGTTCCATCAAATTGTCGTTTTGTGGCAATCCCGTGCTCTGCAAAATATATACATGCTTTCCGCGAACACTCTCTAGATAATTCACGTAGTTTTCGCCGTCTGCAAATTTTGTGAGTTCAACTTTTCCTAGTGGGGTTTTTAGCTCTTTTGCAATTTCTTTCGCAAGCTCTGGATTGCTACTTCCTGCAAAAAAAGAGAATTCTTCGTGCATCCAATCCCAATATTACGGTGGGCGGGCGTTAATTTAAGCTTTTTGCACACAAAGTGACTGTGAAGATTCCAAAAAAGAGCATTAAAAAGACAAGCATTTTCCTGCTCTTGCAAAATGTGCTGGTGCCGGGTTCTATTCTAAAGAGCGTTCCAAAAGAAACTGCTAAAGCAATGGAGTTTTTGCAAAAACTGCAAAAGGACGGGCTTGTTGAACTCTTCCTTATTGTGGGGCAGCTAAAAGAGCCCGGCAGCAAGGTTTTGGAGAAGAGTTCTTTTGCTAGGGCATTTTCTGAAAAAAATATTTTTTTTGTAACGCAAGATTACATCAATTCAAAAGAGCCATTTGATAAAGAGCGCCATCTTGCAAGCCTTGAAAAAGACCCGGGGTTTATTGATGAATTTTTCAAGCAGAAAGTGATTTTGGATCTTATTGAAAAGGGGCGCGTGAAAAGGGAGAGCAGTGTTCTTATAGCGCATGATATGTGGCTTGATGGGTTTTACACTTCGCGTTTTTCCAAAATTGATTTTGTGCTACTAAAAGAATCACTTAGTGAGAAGAATGTCCCGGTTACAGAAAACATCCGCTGGCTTAATGTGATTTCATTTACAGAAAAAGATTTGGTAAATGTCATTTTATCAAAGCTGCCTGCCCCGGATCTTGCGCTGCTTGAGACTCGGATTTTTAACCGCATGAATAGGGAGCTTCTTAGCGGAACTGATTTTTCAGGGCTTGTCAAAAAAGTTTCGCAGGCCAAAAAAGGGCAATAAGTTAGTGTATTTTTTCATTCGTATTTTTGTGTTGTACAATTCCCAAAAACGACGTCTTTTTGTTTGAGTGTCTTTTGCAGTGCTCTAGGCATCCGGAAAGGACAAGCAAAGTTTATAGGTTTTTTTGACATCTTTATTTGAACAATACAGCACGTTGTGCAGCTGACCGCAAACCAATAAATAAAGTACTTGGCTATTCTTTGCATGGTAAAAATAATCTCGCTGCAAGCACGCCAGGTGTTAGATAGTAGGGCCCAGCCAACTGTTGAGGTTTGCCTAAAAAGCGAGAAAGGGGAATTTTGTTCAATTGTTCCAAGTGGGGCTTCGACAGGTTCATATGAAGCGCTCGAACTTCGCGATGGCGGATCTGAGTATATGGGAAAGGGAGTTTTAAAAGCGGTTAAGAATGTGAATGTTCATATTTCAAAAGCGGTGTGCGGGAAAAATTTTTCATCACAAGATGAGCTTGATAATTTATTGATTTCACTTGACGGGACATCCAACAAATCTTCGCTTGGGGCAAATGCAATTTTGCCTGTTTCAATGGCATTTTGCAGATCGCTAGCAGCGCAGGAAAATATGGAACTTTATGAATTGATTGGGAAAATTTGCGGGAATAAAAATTTCACGCTTCCTGTTCCCCAGCTAAATGTACTAAATGGTGGAAAGCATGCGGGAAAAGAGAATGATCTGCAAGAGCACATGCTAGTTCCAATTCATTTCAATTCATTTTCAGATGCGTTGCGCGCCGGGGTCGAAACATACCACGTGCTAAAAGGGATGCTTAAGAAAAAGTACGGTGAGCAGGCAATTTTACTCGGGGATGAAGGTGGGTTTGCCCCTAAAATTGAGAGCGTGCAAGAGCGTCTTGGCCTAATGCTTGCTGCAATTGAGGAAGCGGGCTATTCTGGAAAAATAAAAATTGCGCTTGATTGTGCAAGTTCGGAATTTTTTAAAGATGGGTCGTATAATATTGGTGGAAAGGATTACTCCCCTAGTGAACTAATCGATTTCTATTCAGATTTAGTGGAGAATTTTGGCGTTGTTTCAATTGAGGATGGGTTGCAGGAAGATGATTGGAAAAATTGGCGGCTATTAAATTCAAAGCTTGGCAAAAAAATCCAGATTGTCGGGGATGATTTGCTTGTAACAAACCCGCAACGCATCCAAAAGGCAATTGAATTGAAGGCCTGCAACGCGCTATTGTTGAAAGTGAACCAGATAGGCTCTGTCACTGAATCAATTAGCGCTTTTAGGATGATGGGGCAAATAAAGGGCAGAACAATTGTTTCGCACCGCTCAGGCGAGAGCGAAGATGATTTTATAGCTGACCTTGTAGTGGGCCTAGGTTGTGGCCAGAGCAAATTCGGGGCGCCTGCTAGGTCTGAGCGGGCTGCAAAGTATAATAGGCTTTTGCGCATTGAAGAAAAGCTATCTGGGCTCGGAGTCGTAAAATTTGCAGGTTCGGGTCCTTAGGGGCAGGTTTTTTAATCTAAAAGCGTAATTATCTTTTTGTGATTCTTTGTGCTCGCAACCCCTCTTATTGTTGATCTTCTAATACTTGTATTTTTGCTCGCGCTCTCGGCATTTTTTGCTTCTTCTGAAACAGCAATACTCTCGCTAAGTAAAGCAAAGGTCAAAAGGCTAGTTGATTTGAACAAAATGAATGCGCACTACCTTTTTGAAATAAAGAAAAACCCGCAGAGAATTCTAATTACAATTCTTATTGCAAATAATTTGGTGAATGTAACGGCTGCTTCAATTGCAGCAGCGCTTGCACTTGAGATTTTCCCACAAGAAATAGGGCTTGCGCTCTCAGCCGGGCTTGTCACATTTTTCATTTTAGTTTTTGGTGAGATCACTCCAAAATCAATTGCGCTAGCGCACAATGAATCAATTGCCCTTAAAGCAGCGCCTTTTTTGAAATTTTTTTCAATTCTGCTCTCTCCTCTCATATTTTTGCTGGAGGTAATAACAGGTTTTATTGCAGGGATTTTTGGCAGTGATATTAAAACTGAAATGGTCTCTGAAGAGGAAATAAAAGCAGCAGTTAGTTTGAGTGCTGAGGAAGGCTCAATTCTAAAAGAGGAGAAGGAGATGATCCAGAAAGTCTTTGAGCTAAATGACATACAGGTCAAAGAGATAATGACCCCTAAAGAGAAGATCAGCGGCCTAAAAGCAGGGACTCTTGCAAAAGATATAGCTAAGGACATTCTAAAAGAGCATTCTCGAATGCCTATATATCGCAAAAATCTTGATGATATTATTGGCGTATTTTATGTTAGGGATTATTTTGGCAGTGCAATTGAGAGCGATAAGCTCTTGCCTGTTGAAAAATTCATGAGAAAGGCGCTTTTTGTTGAGGAGAAAACTAAAATAGATTCCATTTTAAAAGAATTCCAGAAAAAGAAGGTGCAATTAGCAATTGTAATTGATCATCGTGGAAGGACTAGTGGGCTTGTTACAATTGAGGATATTTTGGCAGAAATTGTCGGGGAAATTGCAGAAGGGAAATAAATCGCAATTTATTTTATTTTATCTATTTTTGCAGCAAGAATAAAATCATTTTCGTGAAGGCCGTTTATTTTATGGGTGTAGAGTGTTAGTGCCACTTTGCTATAAGATATGGAAATATCAGGGTGATGGCCCTGTTCTTGCGCGATTTGCGCAACCTTATTAACAAATTCCATTGCCTGTAAAAAGTCCTTGAATTTGAGTTCTTTTTGTATTTTTTTTGAGCTCTCTAAAATGCTCCAGCCCTCTATTTGCTCTAACATTTTTTGTGCCTTTGGCTCTTTCATTGGAGGGATGTCGACCCGGCAGGGGACGCATTTTTCATTTGCAAGTTCCACTCATTACACTTCCATATATTTATTCTTTCAGATTGTTTTTAATTGGAACGGAACCCAAAATGTGCTGCGTAATTGTCTGCTGCTTTGATTCAAACCCTTTTATTTTTGCCCCCGTTGGTTCATTTGGGGTTAGTTCAAAATCGAGTTTGCGAAATTCCAAACCAAGCTGCTCTAAAAGTTCGCGTGCATTCTTTCTAATGTCAGGAGCTAGCAATATCCCGCGCGTTTTGATATTTTTTAATTTTTCAACTTCTTTCATATAGCGTGCGAGCTGGGTAACGCTTGCAAAATCAGCTTGCCTTCTTTTGAGTTCGATTATAACCATATTTCCATCCTTATCCTGCGCTATTATATCTGCAATTCCTTTGCGAAAGTGCTGCTGCTGGTTTATTGGAATAAGCCCGGCTTCGACCATTGAGAGGTCCTGCATTAACATTTCGTTAAGATCCTTTTCACTTCCCGAGAGGCGCAGATCATCAGTTTGTTCCATCTCATATCTTACAATGTCATGTATTGTGGAAAATTTTATTGTGAGCTTTTCAGCAGGTTTTATTTTATTTGCCCGAAGTATTAGGAATTTATCTGCAAGTTCGCATCCGATGCTTGTATTTACCATATAATTTGTGGGGCGCACCAGCCTATTTTGGTGGATTGAAATAGATCCGTCCCCTTTTAGGAGAACCATCCTCTTGCCTTCTGAAAGAGTTGACGCTGCCCTTCCGCTATATTGCGCCTCACAATTTCCGATAATTATTACCATGTCCTTATTTAGTATGCCTTTTTCTATTTCCGTTCTAAAGTCCACTAGCCCTTTCATTCTTTTCACTGCCTGCAGCAGTTATAAAAAACGTTGAAGAAATTAAAAGCTAAACTGTAGGCAAAAAATATGGCAAATGACTTATTTTCACGCTGTCCCACAATACTTTTAATCTAGTCGATGCCCTTCTAAGTATGGTGGCAAGCACTACGATTCTATCAAGGTCAAATCAGGATCTTTTTAATGAGGCAAAAAGGCTGCACGAGAACATGAAACATCTTGATTACTCAATGAATGAGTGCGCGATGTTTGCTCCCTTCACGCTTCGTATAAACCAGTTAAAAAAAGAAAAAAATGCCATCGTTTTGGCTCATAATTATCAGCGTCCTGAAATTTTATTTGGCGTTGCGGATTTTATAGGAGATAGTTTTGCGCTGAGTGAAAAGGCAAAAAATACAGATGTCAATACCATTCTTTTTTGCGGCGTGCATTTCATGGCAGAGACTGCAAAAATACTAAACCCTTCAAAAAAAGTGCTTATCCCATCACTACAAGCAGGGTGTAGCCTTGCAGAAAGCATAAGGCCGCAGGATGTTAGGCAATTAAAAGAAAAGTTCCCGCAAGCTAAAGTAATAACGTATGTGAACACTTCAGCTGATGTGAAAGCGGAAAGTGATGTGTGTTGCACAAGCGCAAATGCACTCAAAGTGATTGAGCAAACACCCGGCAGCGAAGTGATTTTTCTTCCGGATAAATTTATGGCTCAAAATCTGCAAAAACAAACCAAAAAGAAAATCCATTATTGGAATGGGGTTTGTATTGTCCATGAAACATTTAGTGCCTCGCAGATTTTAGCTTACAAAAAACAATATCCTGATTTAGTGGTTCTCTCGCATCTTGAGTGCGCTCCTGAAGTTATTGAGGTTTCTGATATGGCAGGGGGAACATCTGATATGTACAATTACATAAAAAATAGCAGCGCAAAAAGGTTCATGTTAGTAACTGAGTGCGGAATGTCTGATCTTTTGAAGCAGAGATTTCCCGAAAAAGAATTCATAAATCCGTGCAGTATATGCCCTTACATGAAAAAAATAAATCTGGAAAATATACAAGAGGCGCTTGAAAAGGAGCAATTTGAAGTAATTGTTCCGGGGCAAATTCGAGCAAGGGCACAAAAGGCGCTTGATAGAATGCTCGAAATTGGGAAATGATCAAATAGTCCTATAATGCGCCCCAATACTCTCTTTGCGCAAAATCGCAGCTTCGATTGTTTTTTCACAAACAAGTAAAGAGTCGCGCGCAATAATTGATTCAATTGTCTCATTTATTTCTATTTTTTGTACTAGATTTTTTATTCCAGCAAGCCCGTCCTTTAAATTCGCCTGATCACGAATTACTCCGCAGCATCTCCACATTATTTTTTTCATTGCTTCAAATGCTATTTTTGTGCCGGTCCCTTCGCGCTCTTTTTCTGTAGGTATAGTTTCAAGTTCAGTTCTTTTTGCAACTGCTGTAGCATTTCTTCCTGCAATTTTTCCCATTACAAGTCCTTCTAGAAGTGAATTGGAAGCTAACCTATTTGCTCCGTGCATAAGAGAATTTGCGCACTCCCCTGCTGCAAATATTCCTCTTACATTTGTGAGGCAATTGATATCTGTTTTTATTCCGCCGATTGTATAGTGCGCTGCGGTTTCAATTGGAATTAGGTTTTTTTCCGGATTGATTTTATTTTTCAAAAGCTCTTTGAATACTGATGGGAATCTCTCTTTGAAAAATCCTGCCTCGAGTTTCCGGCAATCCAAAAATGCCTTTCCTCCACTTTGTATTTGTTTATAGATTGCAATGCTAACCTTATCGCGCGTATCTAGCGGGTTTACTATTGCTCTTCCATTTTCATCAACTATTTTTCCGCCCTCGCCGCGCACGGCTTCGCTTACAAGATAATTTCCCCCAATATCTGCTCGAAGTGTTGTTGGGTGGAATTGGATAAATTCCATGCCTTTTAGTTCGCATCCCGCCCTATTCGCAATTGCAATTCCGCTTCCAAGAGTTCCTTGGGGGTTTGTGGTTTTTTCAAAAACCGCCGCATAGCCGCCTGTTGCAACTACAAGTGATGAGCCTGCAATTTGTGTTTGTGATCCTTTGCAAAAAACCCCGTAAAATTGGTTGTCATTAATTGAAACATTTTGCGCAAATGTCCTGTCAATTATGCTAACATTCCCTTTTTCAGAAACTATTTTTCTCATAAATGAAGTGAGTTCTTTTCCTGTCTGGTCGCCTTTTATGTGCAGTACGCGATTTTTGCAATGCCCTCCTTCAAGTCCGAGGTCCGGGTTTTTTCCTCCGTCAAATTCAAGTCCGAGATCTTGGAGTTCTTTTATTGCAATGGGGCCATTTTTTGTTATAAGTTCAACGATCTGTTCATTGCAAAGCCCGCACCCTGCTGCAATTGTATCTTCGTAGTGCTTTTTCCACGAGTCATTTTTTCCGATAGCGGCAGCTATTCCCCCCTGCGCAAAGTAGCTGTTTGAATCTTTACTATCAGATTTTTCAATTAGTGCAATTGATGACCTTCTGCTGCGCGAGGCCTCATATGCTGCAGAAAGCCCGGCAATTCCAGACCCTACAATAATAATGTCAAATCGCTCTGGCATATTGGTACCTATTTTTCAAAATAATTTTTTGTCGGTCTGGTTGCGTGAATTGCGGCTACTTTGGCCTTGTTTAATTTGAGAAGAAATCTTAAAGTTGTTTCAGGATCAAAATTATCCAACATTATTTTTTCCAATTCATAGTTTTTTTGTTCGACACTTCTTTTTAAAACCTCGTTATTGGGGGAGCCGTAGGTCAAGTAAAATTCTATTTCCCATATTTCCCTGACAATATGAAGGACTTTGCCCCTTAAAGTTTTCGTGGCTTTTAATTTGCCTAATTCCATTTCTGTTGCATGTTTTATGGCAATGTCGGTAACACGCTTGATTATGATTTCATGGGTGGCATCTTTGCTTTTGAGCATATCATTGCCCAGGATATTTAGCGCATAGGTTTGCGCTTTTGTTTTTGCATTTTTAATTATTTTGCTGAGCGGCAAGCGAGTTTTCCTATTCATTGCTTCACTTCATCTTTTAGTATTGATTCAACCCTTTTTTTGGCGTTAATTTTTTTCAAAAACACTTCAACCCCTTTTGGGACCCACCCTGTAAGTGGTTCGCCTTTTAGTATTCTTTGCCGTGCATGTGTAGAATCAATGTTTTTGTTGTTGCTTACAAGTTTTTCGACTTTATATCCATCTGCTTCAAAGAGTTCTTTTACAAGCGGGTTGTTTGTGAATACGATATCAAATTTTGGGCAGTAGCTCTTTATGCGCTGTGTCCAGAGGGCATATTCTGAAATGTCATCAACTGCAATGATATAGCACTTTGCAAAAATCCCTTCCTCTTTTAGGGCTTGTGAAATCATTTCAATTCTCTCCCCTGCAGTGAATGGGTTTTGTGCAAGGAATGATTCGCGCGCGCTTCCAACAACAATTACCATTTCATCAACTTTTTTGAAAGCGTTCATTAGTGCGTTGTGGTGGCCCAAGTGGTATGGCTGGAATCTTCCGACAAAAAGTCCGCGTTTCATTTTTGCACCCTTTCAATATCGAGGCTAAAATCAATTATTTTTGCGCTCTTTGTTAATTCTCCCATAGAGATCACATCAGCCCCTAGATTAGAGTACTTTTTGAGGTTTTTTAATGTAATCCCCCCTGAGAGTTCTATTTTTCCTTTGAATCTTTTGCGCAGATCCTGAATTGTTTTTCTTGCAACTTCTGGGGGAAAATTGTCCAAAAGTATCATGTGGGGATTTTGCTCTGCTGCTGCAAGTGCTTGCCAGCGCGTTTCCACTTCTATTTCAATTTTTTTTCCGCTTCTTTTTGCAGCTGCAAAAGCTTGCTCTATTGAGGAGAAGAATTTGAGGTGGTTTTCCTTGATTAGTATCATTTCAGATAGGTCCTTGCGGTGTGTCCAGGCCCCTGCTTTTTGTGCGGCCTTTTTATCAAAAAGTTGAAAACCCGGGGAAGTTTTTCTTGTAACTGCAATTGTTGTTGCAGGTGATTTTTTTGTTGCTTGGGAGCAAAGTGTTGCAACTCCGCTCATTCTTCCCAAAATATTGAGGCATACACGTTCGAGTGTTAGTATTTTTCTATTCTGCCCGTTCAAAACCAAAATCCGGGTGCCATTCAATATTTTTGAGCCGTCTTTTTTTAGTTTTTTTACCCTCACATTATAGTGGGAGCAGAGAAATTGTACTTGTTCAATTCCTGCGAGGGTGCATTTTTCATTTGCCGATATTGATGCGCTGCATTGCGTTTTGGGGGTGATTGCGCTTGTAATATCCCCTTGCCCAATATCTTCTTGCAGGTATGAGAGCAGGCGCCTTTTTTCTTTCTGACTTAACATAGTGTATTTTGGCGTTGATTACATTTTAATTACCATATTCTCTTACAATATTCAATTGATTTAGATGGGTTTTGACCGAAAGGTGATTGCAGTGGCAAAAGATGTGAAAAAGGCTATTACAGGTACTCGGAAACTAAAGGAAGGTTTTGCTCAAATGCTAAAGGGCGGCTGCATTATGGATGTTACTAATGCAAAACAGGCAAAAATAGCCGAAAAGTCAGGCGCTTGCGCTGTAATGGCACTTGAGAGGGTTCCTGCCGATATTAGGGCGCAGGGCGGGGTTGCCCGCATGGCTGATCCTAAAAAAGTCAAAGAGATAATGAAGGCTGTTTCTATTCCGGTAATGGCAAAGTGCAGGATTGGCCACTTTGCAGAAGCCCAAATACTCCAAGAGCTCGGTGTTGATTTTATTGATGAGAGCGAGGTCCTAACTCCTGCTGATTCGCAGTTCCATATTGAAAAGAAAAAATTTGCAGTTCCGTTTGTTTGCGGGGCGCGCGATTTAGGGCAGGCCCTTCGCAGGATAAATGAAGGGGCAGCTATGATTAGAACAAAAGGGGAAGCTGGAACTGGGGATGTGGTAGAAGCAGTTCGTCACGCCCATGCGATAAATTCGCAAATAAAATCCCTCTCACATGTGCATGCGGATAAATTGGAGCAGAAGGCAAATGAGATGAGAGTGCCGCTAGAACTTGTGCAGCAAACAATTTCTCTTGGAAAAGTGAGCGTTGTAAATTTTGCAGCTGGCGGAATTGCAACCCCTGCTGATGCGTCCCTTATGATGCAGCTTGGCTTTGATGGGGTATTTGTGGGTTCCGGAATATTCAAATCCTCAAATCCGCAAAAGGTGGCAGCTGCAATTGTTCAGGCAACCACGCACTTTAATGATCCCGCCCTTTTGGCAAAGATCTCCTCAGGCCTAGGTGAACCAATGTCCGGGCTTGAAATAGCAAAACTTGAGACAAGGTTGCAGGAGAGGGGCAAATAGTGCAACATAAAAAAAAATCCGTAGTTAAACAAAGTGCTGCGCGAAGTGCCCTTCCTGCCATGAGAATGGAATTAGTGAAGAAAACCAGGGCAGCTTCAATTGCTGTTATGCTAAATATATTCCATGAATATACAGGGCTTAGATTAAGAAGATTAACTAATTCAATTCCAAAAGATTTTAAATATCCAGTGCAAAAAACCCAGCATAGGAAAAATTCCAAAAATGAAGTTATTTCCAATGAAAACTTTTACCTAACACATAGAGGCAAAATTCTTGTCCCATGCAACTTTTCCATTTACAAAGCAAACGAACTGAAGGATATTTTTACTATAGGTTATTCTCCTGAAATTGGGTGCCTTATGTGTATTACGGGCAATGGCATGTATGCAGAGGTTAGAAAAGGGGGTTATATCCAGCTTTTTACAGGAAAGATGGAAGTAGGTTTGTCCAATGAAAACCAGTAAACCTATCGGCGTACTTGCCCTGCAGGGGGATTTTGCCGAGCATATTTCTCTTTTACGCTCGCATGAAATTGAAGCCCTTGAAGTGCGCAGCAAAAACGATCTTGATAAGTGCTGCGCGCTAATAATTCCGGGTGGAGAGAGCACGGCAATTTCGCATCTAATGTCAACTACCGGGCTTGATGTTGAAATTAAAAAAAGGGTAAAGGGCGGAATGGGTTTTTATGGTACCTGTGCCGGGGCAATAGTTGCCGCAAAAAAAATTATTGGCGAAGAGAGGTTTTTGCCGCTTGGGCTAATTGATGTTGAACTTGAACGCAATGCATTTGGCAGGCAGATAGATTCATTTGAAGCGCAAATTGATGTAAAAGGTGTTGGGCAGATAAAGGGAATTTTTATTCGCGCGCCTAAAATTGTAAAGGTGGGGAAGAATGTTGAGGTGCTAGCTGAACTTGATGGAAAACCGGTGCTGGTTCGCAGCTGGAATGTAATTCTTGGCTCATTCCATCCTGAAATTGAAAATAATTTCTTTGCGCACAAGATGCTTCTTGAGATGCCATAGGGTGTATTTAGATTTTTAATGAATTGTGCCCTTTTTATTGGCATGTATGATTTGCGCATTTTCAGTAAAAATGTGATGTATTTTCTTGCGGCAACAAGGGGTGGGCCGACGCGGGCAAAAATAATGCGCGAAATTATTTTACGGCCCATGAATGCAAACAAGCTTGCACAAAAGCTCGGGGTTGATTACAAGACCATTGTTCACCATGTGGGAATTTTGCGCAAAAATAATTGGGTCATTGGCAGTTCACCGGGTTATGGGGAAGTGTATTCATGTGCCTTTAGCACGGATCAAAAGGTTGTATTTGAGCAGATTTTGTCAAAATTGGGAAAAGATTTTTAAGAAGGCGAATGCCAATTTGATGTGAGAGTATGGAACTTACGGTAGTAGTTGAACTGGTCAATATAATTTTGCTCGCTTTTCTTCTGATAGTATATGCGAACAATTATAGGCAGATGAGGAGCGCGTTGGGCCTTGGGCTTGTAGTATTTGCCGCGTTTTTGCTCGCTCAAAACCTTATTGCGGTATATTTCCACTTTTCAATGATAGATTACTACTCTAATGAAGTAATGCAGCACGCGTTCATATTGAGTTCTGTGCAGACGGTTGCGCTTGCAGCCCTTGCATGGGTCACTTGGAAAGAATGAAATTGGAAAAAAGCTTTTAAAGCCCAATTGAGAGAGTGCTTTAGGTTTGATTTTTTGGAGGCATGTATTTGATTTCAAAATATTTGGCAATCTCTTTTTTGGCGATAACCCTCCTGCTGTCCGGTTGCACGCAGGTGCAGGTAAATGATGCGATGCAAAAGGACAGTGGTGAAATGAATGGGCCAAGTAAAGACGTGATACAAAATGATTCAATGGAAAAATCCGATTCAATGCAAAAGCCGGATTCAATGGAAAAAGATTCAGGGGAGATAGCAAACTCGTCTTATAAGCCATTTACAAAGGCAGAATACAATGCTGCAAGGGGGAGTGGGAAAATTATTTTTCTTGAATTTTATGCAAATTGGTGCCCGTATTGCGCGCGGCAAAAGCCCATAAATGAAAGCGTATTTTCAGCTTCGACTGCGCCGCAAAATGTTGCCGGTTTCCAGGTAAATTACAATGATTCCGAGACTGAGGCTTCTGAACAGGAACTGGCCCGCGAGTTCAATATCACTTACCAGCACACGCGTGTAATACTAAAACAGGACGGTTCGATTTTCAAAAAATCAATAGGTGAGGAGAGCAAGGATCAGATAATTGCAAACCTATCTTTGGCAGGGGCATAATCTTTTAGGGTGTGTGGTAGGGGAAATGGCGGATATTGGGATTGCAACGGTTGTTCCGGCATTTTTCGTAGGGCTTGCATCGTTTTTCCTGAGCCTTTGCATCCTGCCTCTTGTGCCGGCATTTTTAACTTTCATTGCGGGGACAAGCATTAGTGAAGTGAAATCCGACCCGCTGCGTGCACGGGTGCAAATAGTGCTCAATTCAGTTGCGTTTGTTCTTGGCCTTGCGTTCTTTTTCTCGTTGCTGGGGGTCCTTTTCCAGAGCATCCTTTCAACTGTGGCATATGACCTGCAGGTTTACTTAAATTATTTTTTTGGCGCGGTGATAATTATTTTTGGCCTCATTATGATGGGTCTTCTTCGCATCCCCTTCCTTGAGCAGGAGCATAAAATGAGGATAAACCCAAAGGAAAAGTCCCTTGTCCAATCATTCATTTTTGGCGCGGCATTTGCGGTTGGTTGGACACCTTGTGCCTCCCCGTTCCTGGGGCTTATTTTGGGTTTTGCCGCGACAAATCCGCTCCAGGCATTCCCGATTCTCTTTTCATACTCCCTGGGCCTTGGGGTGCCTTTCATAGTCACGGCCTTTTTCATTTCCCGTGCAAAGGATTTTTTTAAGGCAATTTCCCCGCATATGGCAAGGCTCAATTTTGTATTCGGGGCGGTTTTCGTAGTTTTAGGGATTTTGATTTTTACAGCAAAGCTCTCCGGGATTGTTAATTCCCTGATACCGCAAGACCTTGCGCTCTATCTTGCTGACTTGCAGTCAATGATTTTTAGATGATTTTATGGTAGAAAAAAACATCCAACTCATAATTGCGTTATTTTTGATTGTTGGCGCGATAGCATTTTTAGGCACGCCGCAACCATCTGGCAATCCGCTCTCAGAGGGCTCTGCACTTTGTGTGGGGTCCAATTCATGTCCTGGGGATCCGGTAAAAACCGGAAAGAGCAATTTCAGGCAAGCCCCAGAACTCATAGGCCTTAGTGGATTCATCAATACCGACAAGTCAATTAGCCTTGCAGCTCTTCGCGGAAAAGTGGTGATAGTCGATTTCTGGACATATAGCTGCATTAATTGCATCCGTACAATCCCATACCTTAATTCCTGGCATGAAAAATATGCAGGCAAAGGTCTTGTGATAATCGGTGTGCATTCCCCGGAATTTGAATTTGAAAAAAATTATCAGAATGTGAAAAGTGCGGTTGAAAAATTTAATATCAAATACCCGGTGGTGCAGGATAATGATTTTGCGACCTGGCGCTCATACAATAACCGCTACTGGCCGCACAAATTCCTAATTGATCCTCAAGGGTATATCCGTTATGACCATATTGGTGAAGGTGGCTATGAAGAAACCGAAACAAAAATTGTCGAACTTCTCAATGAAAGGGATTCTAGCCTTGAAATTGAAAATGCCAAAACCACTTTGGATCAAAATACCGATTTTTCCAAAATCAGAACCCCAGAACTTTACTTAGGGTATGAATTTGCAAGGGCGCCCCTTGGAAATGAAGAAGGGTTTTCCCCGGGCCGGATAGTTTCATATTCCCTGCCGGATTCATTTGTCCCGAATTTGGTTTATTTGGAAGGCAAGTGGGAAAATAGCGCAGATTATATGCGCCTCTCTTCTCCAAAAGGGAAGGTTGTGCTATTGTTTAGCGCAAAAAATGTAAATATTGTTGCGGGGAGCCCTACCGGGTCAAAAGTAATTCCTTTGCTAGAACGCTTGCCATTGGGTGCAAATGAAAAAGGCACCGACGTTTATTTTGTCGATGGGAATTTTTCAGTGGATGTTAAAGGGCAGCGTCTATATAATGTAGTTTCACTTCCTGATTATTCCTTAAAGAGGCTAGAGCTTGATGTTGAAGGTGAAGGGTTTGAATTATACACTTTCACTTTCGGATAAATTCAATAAAGCCCTGTTGAAATTCTTTTAAGGTTCATTTCACTGAGCGCAATTTGCGGTGTTATTACAATCTCTTCTTGGCCCCATGCCTGTATTGCTTTCTGTTCTTTTCCAATCGCGATAATATTTTTCATGAAATTATCAAAGCTATCTAGTACGCGCATTGTATTTGGGGTGAGCGCGCCAACTATTTTGCCATTTTCAATTATATATGAATCTCCCCGAATTGTAGATGTAAAATCAGGGCTAGCATATCCGTTCACCGGGTAGGTGTACCAGAGCCTTCCTACAAATATGCCATTTTTAACTTCTGAAATGAGTTCTTCTTGTGAGTGCTTCCCTTTTGCAACTACAATATTTGTTGCGCCAATTCCAACATCAGAATTGTAGTTGCGCTCGGTTCCTGACCTGAATCCGTGCAACGGTGCATATTTTGCCCACTCGTTCTTTTTTTTGCTATAATAATCATTTGATAAATAATTGACCAAAACCCCGTCTTTGATTAGATCAACTTTGCGTGTTGGAATACCTTCATCGCTTACAATTTTTGAACCCATTGCGCCTTTAAGGGTCGGGTCATCAGTTACGCTAAATTGTTCGGATGCGATTTTTTTGTCCATTCTCTCTTCTGGGAATGCAGTTGCATGATAGTCAACTGAGGATAGGTCAAGATCAAACCTACTATAAAAAAGTTCAGCAACAACGCTCTCACTTAGGACTACTTTGTATTTTCCGCTCTCCATGTGGCGTGGGTTTTGCATTGCAAGTGCTTTTTGAACAGATTCTTGCCCTGCTATTTTCGTATTTAATTTGGAAATGTGTGAGGATGATTCAAATGATGTCCCTGTTGCATTTTGTTCTGCTTCAAGGCTAGTTGTAAGGGTGCAAAAAGTGCTCGTATTCTCATCTGCTGCAAAAATTCCATTTGAATTTGCAACGCAAAACCTTGATGCAAGAAGGTCTAGTTCTCCTGTAATATTTGTGGGGTGGGAAAATGCGCTTTTTTTTATTTCTGAAAATGCCCCTTCTAGCATTTCATAAGCTTTTGCAACCCCTTTCTTCTCATCTGTTTTGATTATTTTTGGATCTATTCTGGATTTGCTTTTCATTTTTCCGGCTGGGCTTGCAAGGGAGTGAAAATCGGTGTCAAGTACTCGCGATGCAAATGCTTTTGAGTAGGCTTCCCTAAATCCTTCTTTTGAAAGGTTTGAATCAGATGTTCCCATCCCATATTTCCCGTCCTTGAACAAAATTCTAAGGCTTAGCCCAAAATTTTCATCGCTTTTTGGCTCTTCTAGCCCATTGCTTGGGATTTTTGAGTGGTATGCAATCCTATACACGTTTAGTGTGTTGCATGAGACATAAGCTTCAGCCTCTTTTACTTCGCTTTGTTTTTGGGTAAATTCCAAAAGTTCTTGGCACGTCCCTTTGATTGTTTTTAGGTCTATCATTTAGTCCCTCTTTCCTGTAATATTTGCAACTGCGCGAAGGTGCGGCCCGCCGTTTCCGACCCTCATTGTTTGCATCGGCGTTCCTTTTCCGCAATTTGGAACATTGAAATGTTTCACATCATCAGCTGCTTCAATTGTTTTAAAAAATTTTGAGGAATCATATTCAATTCCTGCGTTTCTATAAAGTTGCCCTATTTCCCCGTTTGTTATTTTGAAGCACTTCCAGCATGTGATGTTAAAGTTCTGGCGGCTCTCGCCAATTGATGGGGTTTTTTCCCCCACAATATAATATCCATCACGTGTCTCTTCGATTAATTCTTGCGCCTTAAATGATCCTGCTTCAAAATAAGTATTGCTCATGCGAATTAGCGGCATGTGCGAAGCGCTTGTTGCGCGCATATGGCCATTTGCTCCCTGCCCTAGAATTTGTGAAGTTTCGCGCGAATTCATAAATGCGCGCAAAATCCCTTTTTCAATATTGACAACTTTTTTGCCCTCGGTCCCTTCATCATCATATTTGTAATTTCCATACCCTTCAATTTCCGGGTTTGAAGAAATTGTCATCTCTTGTGAACCCACTTCTTTTCCAAATTGATTGTCTTGTAAATTATTAAACCACCAAGCCCTTCCTGCCCATGCTGTTTCGCGCTTTAATGCCCTATCAGCTTCGCTAGGGTGTCCGCACACTTCGTGGCTAAGAAGTGTATTAAACCACGGGTCAGTTACTACTGTTGCATCTTTTATAAAATCAATTGAAGGGGCATTTGATAGTTCAACTGTTCCGGTTGCAAGGTAGTGGGCAAATTCTTCAAGGCTCTTGCCGTGGGAGTTTTCCCCTTCAAGGGCTTCTAGCCCTTTTGCTTCTGCAATCCACTCATGGTAAGTTTCGCTCTGTTTTCCTTTTGCGGCAATATAAATAGAGGGTTCTGTTATTGCACGGGTTTGCTCGATTATTGTCCCTTCGCTGCTCACAAATATTTTGCGGTCAAGCCCCGATGCTATTGCAATGCTATTTGCGCTAATTCCCCGGATTTTTGAAATTTCACCTGAAAGTTCTTCTGACCTTTTTATAAATTCGGAAATATCGGCATCAAGCGGGTTTTTTTTGTAAGGTTTTGTCCACTCATCATCGACAATTTTAACTTGTGCAAATTTTGTCGAGTAGAGGCCCGAGCCTTCTTTTTTGAATTTTTTCATCTCTTTTTCTTTTATAGCTGAGTTGTATTTTGCCCTCTTCAAGGAAAGTTGAAGTAGTGATTGTGCGACTTTTTCAATGTCATTAAAATCAGCTAAGCCAAGGCTCTTTCCGGCAAACCCGCCTGCAACAACCTTTTTTCCGTAAAATACCCTAACGCCAATATCTGCCCCATAATCGCGTGTTGCCCCTTTTACATTTCCGTTGAGTGCGGATGCTGCTAAAACATTTGAAACTTCAAGGCGCAAATCAGCTAGTAGGGGTTTTGAAGTGGATGAAAATTTTCCGATACATTTTGAAAGGGAATCTTTTACTTCGGTTGCTTTCTCTATTGGGAGCAGTATTTTATCTTGCATAACCTCAAATAGAAATAAAAAAGTGCACTTAAATGTTGCGTTGCTCCAAAATTCGCCTCGATTTCTTGCCGATGGAAAAAATCTGCCCCGACTGCTTGTCAATTGCCGGTCAATTGCTTGGGAATTGAGTCAAGGCAGGCCTTCAAAACCGCAACAAAACCCTTCAATGGCACAAGAAAGGTCTTTTGCCTCAATTTTGCCAAAAAACAAGATTGCAAAAATCATTTCTTCTTGAGTATTGGCAATTTTGTGAGGGGGCTTTCAACTACAATAAAGCCTTCCGGCATTTCTATTCCCTCTGCTGGATCCTTACTAAAGAAATATATTGGCATTTTGTTCTTTCCCCCTAGTTTTGAGTGCAGGTAGTACTTGATTCCCTTGGTGTTGACGTGTTCATATCCCATATAGCACTTTACGTTTTATGTTTATAAAAATCCTTCGTAATCGGCAATTGAAGAACGACGCTTTGGCAATTGTTGTTCGTGAAATTTAATTAGAGAGATAAATTTGATAGCGGGCTATGGTTCAAAAAATAATATTTCAAATCAACTTTTCTTTCTTAAATTTTGAGCCCTTTGCCTAAGAGCTGTTGCTTGATTTTCCAGATTTCTTTTTTTCATGACTTTGTTTGGATTATGCCAGGTGTCTTTATTTCTGGGTGCTCCTTTTGCTTCAAAATATGGGCCAACATTTATTCTTCCGGATACAGTGTCTATTTTTTTGGCCTCTCTTTCCATGCTTTTGGCATGTTTTTCAAGCCACCAGGCTTCAAGCCTAGGATACTTTCCTGCCAAAAACTTTGGATATGGGATTCTCATAAATTATAGAAAGCTGCTTTGAATATTAAAATGTTTCCGCCTATTTCCCGCCTATTTTTAATCCTTGCACCCAATTATTCCTTCATGCTTTTGGAAAATTCCGATCTCAAAAGGTTTGATTCTTTCGTAAAGGGCATTTCAGGGCAAGATAGGATTGCAATATGCCACGACCTTGATGCGGACGGAATATCCTCAGGCGTTATTACTTTTCTTGCAATAAAATTGCTGCGCAAAAAAGAACCGGATCTTGTAATAACCCAGCGCTACAAAACAGTTGAACTTTTGGACAAAACCATAAGTCTTCTTGAAGAGAATAAAATAAATAAATTAATTATTGTTGATTTTGCAGCTGACCAGAAAAAAGATTCCATTAAAGCAGCTGAAAAAGTGGCGGACGAAATTTTGGTAATTGACCACCACAAAAATTACAATTATAAGGGCAAAAAGAGTACATTCATTCTCAAGGTGCAGATGGTAAGTAAAATAGAGCCAAGCAAATACCCTACTGCAAAATTCACTTATGATCTATTTTCACGCCACGTTGATCTTCATTCACATTCATGGGTCGCGTGCGCCGGATTAATGGGTGATAACCAGCTAGAGCAGTGGCGAGATTTTGTTAGCAAAGAAGTTAAAGCGCACAATTGCAGCATTAATGATATTTGGAATGTCACGCAGACAATTTCTGCAATAGAAGTGCTCGCCCCTGAAAAATTGCACGAACTTTTGTATTTTATCGCCTCTTCAACTTCGCCGCGGGATGTATTTTCCTCGAGTTTTGCAAAATATAGGGGGGCTCTTGATGAGGATTTGGACAAGTATTTCCGCGAGTTTAAAAAAAAGGCAGAGTTTTTTGAAAAAGAAGAGCTTGTGTGGTTTGAATTTGTAGCAAAGAGCAATATCAAATCCGCGCTCATAAATAGGGTTACAAACGAGCTCTATCCAAATAAAACTGTAATAGTTGTGCAGCACAAGGGCGATGGGTTTGTTAGTTTTTCTTGCCGCAGACAGGATTTTAAGGTAAAGACAAATGAATTGCTAGAAAATGCCGTGAAAGGGTTTGAAAATGCAGGCGCTGGCGGTCACGTACCTGCTTCAGCCGGAAGGATAAAAAAAGAGGATTTGAAGGAATTTAAAAAAAGAATATTAAAGGCGCTTGCAGTCAAATGAAAAGAATGGTAAATAGTGCTAAGCGCAGTCGAATACAAAAACAAAACAAAATTTGACCCACTTTCGGGCAAAGGCCTCTTTTCTAGGGGGATTTGCTCTTGCCTTATTTTTTCAGATAAGAAAACGCATTCTCAAATATTTTAATTCCCTCTCCTTTTGCCCCGGGTTTGAGGCTATCGCTTTGCGGGGAATTGATTGCAAAAAGGTTGCGCTCAGGGTGGGGCATCATTCCAAGCACTCTTCCGCTAGAATCGCAAATCCCTGCAATTGAATCAGTTGTACCTGTTGGGTTTTGTACGTATTTGAACACCACTTGGCTGTTTTCATAGAGGCGCTGCAGAACACTTTGGTCTTTTACAATAAACCTTCCTTCTCCGTGTGCTATTGGAACATCCATTTCATCAATTCCTTTTGTGAATATGCAATTGCTCTTTTGCGCTTTAATTCTAACCCAGCGGCACTGAAAACCCAATGGTTCGTTGAGGGTTAGCGTTGTTAGCTGCTCTTTATAATTTCCCAAAAATCCGGGTAAAATTCCGGCCTTTACCATCACTTGGAAGCCATTGCAAAGCCCGATTGCGAGGTTTCCCGATTTTATAAATTCGGGCACCTGGTCTTTCAATTTGAAGAGCAATTTATTTGCATACACTTTTCCAGAGCCCAAATAATCCCCTGCGCTAAATCCTCCTGGGAGCGCAAGAAGCCTATATTCTGAGAGTTTTTTATCTCCCCTTATTAGTTCATTTATATGAACACTTTCCACTGCAAACCCCGAGCTTTTGAGGGCAAATTCTGTTTCATAGTTGCAGTTTGTTCCTGCTGCGCGAAGTGAAATTGCCTTGATTGCCATTTTTACCATCCCAGTGTTTTTTTCCACGCGGCTTTTAGCGTGGAAATTTGTTCATCAATTATTTTAGTTCCTGCTAGGCCAGTTATTTGTAGTTTGCCATTTTTTGTAACTGTTCCTATTTGGGAAAATACAACTCCTTTCATTGCATCTTCAAATTTCTTTTTTTGCGAAATGTCAACTTCGACAATAAATCTTGAAGGGGATTCTGAAAATAAAATGAAATCCTCCCTAGAAGTTCTCTCCCCGACCCTCATTTTTCTCAAATCTATCTGGGCCCCAAGGGTATTTGAAAATGCCATTTCAGAAATTGCAACTGCAATTCCACCTTCGCTACAATCATGGCACGCTTTTATTATTTTAGAATTCGGGTTTTGTTTTTTTAGAAGCGCTGAGAGTTTTGAAAATGTCTTTACTGCATCTTTGAACCTGACTTTTGGGATTGAACCGGCAGTTGAACCGATTAGTTTTCCAAAGTGGCTAGCGCCAAGTTCGCAGTATGTGTTGCCCAAAATATAAATCGGATTTGCTGCATGTTTGAATGGCATTGAAACCTTCTTTTTGCTATCAGTAATTATTCCGAGTGCAGAAATCAGAAGAGTTCCCGGGATTGCAATTTTGCTATTTTCTGAATTATATTCGTTGTAGAGGCTATCTTTTCCTGAAATGAATGGGGTTTTGAATGCAACTGAGGCGTCATAGCAGCCCATGCACGCGCGGACAAGTTCTCCGAGGGTTTCTTCGCGCTCAGGGTTTGCCCAGCAAAAATTATCAAGAAGGACAATGCTTTCAAAGTGCGCTCCCACACAAAGGGCATTTCTTATTGCCTCATCAATTGAAAGTGTTGCCATATGGTAAGGGTCTAGTTTTGAATAGAGTGGGTTTATCCCGTTTGAAATAACTGCTCCGGCCCAATCATCAAGAAGCGGGCGAACAATTGCTGCATCTGCCGGGCAATCATTTTGCTCCCCGACAAACGGCTTTCCAACAGTTCCGCCACCAACTTCGTGGTCATATTTTCTAACTGTGCTCTCTTTGCTTGCAATATTTGGCATTGCAAGAAGTTGCTTTAAAATTTGCCCGTAATTTGTGGGCGGTAAATTCCTTATTTCTTTTTGCGCTTTCGTGTTCCATTTTGCGTTCATTTGTTTTTGTGGAAGGCCTTGGTGCAAAAATTCCATTTTAATTTCGCCTAAAAGTTCATTATTGTAGAATAGTTCAAGTTTTTTTGTATTTGTAAATTCCCCTATTACTGCCATTTGCGTGCCTTCAATTTCACAAATTTCTGAAAGTTTTTGCAAATTTTTTTCAGGAACGCTAAGTACCATTCTCTCTTGTGATTCAGAGACCCATATTTCCCACGCGCTAAGACCCTTATATTTGAGCGGCGCTTTTTCAAGGTCCACGCGCGCTCCAATTTGGCAGCCCATTTCCCCGATTGCTGAAGAAAACCCCCCTGCCCCGCAATCAGTTATTGCGCTGTAGAGTTTTTGGTCGCGCGCTTTGATTAGAGCATCCATCATTTTCCTCTCTTCAATTGGGTTTCCTATTTGTACTGCGCTAGACGATGCCGATTCGTTAAGATCAATTGAGGAAAATGTTGCTCCATGTATTCCATCCCTTCCGGTGCGAGCTCCTAGAACTACTATTTTGTCGCCCGGTTTTGCCTTCTTTTTTTCCATTCCTTTGGGTATTAGGCCAACTGTTCCGCAGTACACCAACGGGTTTGCAACATAGCCTTCATCAAATATTATTGCGCCATTTACAGTAGGTATTCCAATTCTATTGCCATAGTCGGCAACTCCGCTTCTAACTCCTTTGAAAATCCTTTTAGGGTGCAAAACTCCTCTTGGGACTTTCTCTTTTTGCATATCGTGTGGGGCAAAGCAGAACACATCTGTATTTGCAAATGGTTTTGCGCCAAGCCCTGCGCCTAAAATATCGCGTATCACTCCTCCAACCCCTGTATTTGCTCCGCCATATGGGTCAAGTGCGGATGGGTGGTTGTGGGTTTCTGCTTTCATTGCAATGTTATATTTTGAATTGAATTTTATAATGCCGGCATTATCTGAAAATACCGAGACAAGCCATGTCTTTTTTGATTTTTCTGTAGCGGCTTTTATGTAGGTTTTAAAGAGGCTGTTGATTTTTTTGTTCTCCCCATTCTCGGCGTAATTTATTTGCGCGTTGAATGTTTTGTGCTTGCAGTGCTCGCTCCATGTTTGGGCAAGTGTTTCGATTTCTATTCGGGTAGGCTCTCTTGCAAGTTTTTTATAGTAGGTTTTAATTGTTTTCATTTCATTTAAGTCAAGTGAGAGCAGCATTTTTTTGCTGAGCAAGAGCAGTTCTTGGTCTTGGAGGTTTGAGATTTTTATTTCATCCACTTTTTACCACCTTGTAAGTTTCTATTATTTCATTTGCAAGGTATTCTTTTGCGATCCTCTCAATATCTTGCGGTGAAATTTTTGCCTTGAAATAAAATCTTTTTGCACTGCGGATTTCCCCATTGATTTTTTCCCCGAGATAGTCCTCTATTCCTTCATGGGCAATAATTCCTAAATTGTCAGTAACGTCTCTGTGCAGCTCAACTTCGATATAGAAATCAAAATCAGGAATTAGGTTATTGCCGGTTGAGTATTTTTGCACAAGCGGGTCAGTGAACACGTTTGAGGCTATTTGTTCGATTGTTTTTTCATCCAGTTCAAAATCTAGGTAGTAGAGTTCAGAAAAGCTGACATTTTCAATGCCAGAAATCAAAAGGTCGTCTTTGATATCGGTTTTTGCAAAAATGCCTACAGAATCAAGTTTTGAATCGGAGAATGCGACCTCAATTTTTCGCATGGGGCACACAATAAGATCAGTGAAGAAACGTTTATATTCTCTCTTGAGCCCTATTGGTTTATGCCTGGTGAGGTGAAAGATGAATGTGGCGTTGCCGCAGTATATCTTCCCCAAAAGCCTGAAAAATACCCTCTTGGGGGTTCTGCTTTTTATCTCTATAATATGCTCTTGCAGATGCAAAACCGCGGTCAATTAAGCGCGGGGATTACTACATTTAACCCATCTCGACAGCAGCTAATTGACACATTTAAGCGCGTGGGAACAGTAAGCGAGGCCTTTTCGACTAAAATAAAGCCAAAGGCCCAGAACATAATGAGAAAGTATGCAGGCACCCGCGGAATTGGGCATGTTCGCTACAGTACCTTTGGTTCAGATGACCAAGGTTCAGCCCAGCCGTTTGAGCGCCACCATGGAAGGAAGTGGAAGTGGTTTTCTTTTGCATTCAACGGGAATATTGCTAATTTTTCGGAATTAAAAAAACAGCTTGAAGAAAAGCAGTACCATCTTGTCCGCAACCTTGATACTGAACTGATTTTGCACTTTTTGGAAAAAGAGCAGGTAGGGGGAAAGAAGACCCCGCTTGATAGTGCATTCCACAATATTTCAAAGGTATTTGATGGGGCGTATAATATTGTCTACATTGATGCCGAAGGCACGCTTGCAGCAATTCGCGACCCGATTGGAAATCGCCCGCTCTGCTATAGCGTTTCAGATGAATTTGTAGGAGTTGCTTCAGAAAGTGTTGCGCTTGCAAATTTTGTAAATAATGAAATTGAATCAGTTAAACCGGGTGAGATGATTTTAGTAAAGGATGATTCGGTTGAAATCAAAAAGTATGCGACAAGCAAAAAAAGCGCGCACTGCATGTTCGAGTGGGTGTATTTTTCAAATGCAGCATCTGTTATTGAGGGCAAATCAGTCTACCAGGTGCGCTGGAATTTAGGAACCGAACTAGCTCGCCAGGAAAAACTTGAAGTGAATGGAAGTGATTGGGTTGTTTGTCCAGTTCCAGATACTGCTAAACCTGCAGCGGATGCGTACGCGCATGAAATGGGAGTTCCTGCAATGGAAGGGCTTATTCGAAATAGGTATGTTGGAAGGACATTTATTGAGAGCAAGGACCGCAATAGGAAAATAAAGGAAAAGTTCAATGTTAACCCTAGCGTTCTTCGCGGCAAAAAAGTGATTCTTGTTGATGATTCAATTGTTCGCGGGACAACTTCAAAGGCGCTTATTGATTATATGAAAGAGAAAGGAAAAGTAAAGGAGATCCATATGCGCATCTCATGCCCTCCTGTTAGAAGCCCATGTTTTTATGGTATTGATATGTCAACTGTTGGAGAGCTTATTGCAAATCGCCACTCAACTAAAGACCAAATAGAACGCACGGGCTTTATTAATTTGGAACAGGAAACCGTGGATAAGATTGCAAGTGATATTGGTGTTGATTCTTTGCAGTACATGACCCTTGAAGGGCTTGTAAAATCAATAGGGATTGATAAAAAGAGTTTGTGCATGGCCTGCCTTACAGGTGAATACCCCACTGAGTGGGGCAATAAGCTTCGCGTCAAAGCGCTTGATAGGTTTGAGCGCGGCCTTGAGAGTTCTAGAACTTATGAATGAAAACCGGGTGGAATTGGAATGAGTCTTTTTTCAATTCGCATGCTCTTTAATGCAGCTTTTGCAATTGTAAATCTCTGCCTAATAATTCTTCTCTATTCTAATCCGCTTCTACTAGCAGTTCTTCTTGCACTAATTTCAATTGTAGCCCTCTATTTTTGGAAGTCAAAAACAACTATAATTCTCTTTGCGCTCGGCGCAGTTATTGGAACTTTTGGGGAAACAATTGCAATAAATTCAGGGGCATGGCAGTACGCTTATACAAACATTGCAAATATTCCGTTCTGGGTAATACTTATTTGGGGAAATATTGTGGCATTTTCATACCAGGCGGGAAATGATATTGCAAAAGAGTTTAAGTTTGAAAGCTAACAAATAGCATTTTATTAGTATTTTATTTATTTTCTAGTGGTTGCAATGAAGGTTCTTGTAATAGGTTCTGGAGGGAGGGAGCATGCTATTTGCTGGAAAATAGCACAGAGTAAAAAAGTACAAAATATTTTTTGCGCCCCGGGAAACGGCGGGACGTCCCAAATTGCTCAGAATGTAAATATCGAGGCAGAGGATGTGCAGGGCCTAGCTGATTTTGCAACGAGGGAAAAAATTGATCTTACTGTTGTTGGGCCGGAAGGATCTTTAGCTGTAGGGGTTGTTGATGAATTTGAATCTCGCGGCCTTAGAATTTTTGGGCCAAGTTCGAATGCTGCAATGCTTGAAGCGAGCAAATCATTTGCAAAGCAAATAATGGTTGCAGCAAAAGTTCCAACAGCAAGATTTGAAGTGATTTCAAATATAGATGAAGCGCAAATGATTGTTGAAAATTTCCCAAATGGCGCTGCAGTAAAAGCAGATGGGCTTGCAGCAGGAAAGGGAGTTATAATTTGCCATAACCGCAGCGAAATAATGGGCGCGGTGAACAGGTTGATGCAGGATTCGATTTTTTCCGATGCTGCAAAGCGCATTGTAATTGAAGAGCTCTTGGAAGGCCAGGAAGCCAGTGTTCTTGCCTTTTGTGATGGAAAAAGCGCAAAGCTCATGGTATCTGCCCAGGACCACAAGGCAATTTTTGATGGCGATAGGGGCGCGAATACGGGCGGAATGGGCGCATATGCCCCGGCGCCGATTACAAAGGGCCTTGAGGGAAAAATCCATAAAAGTGTTTTTGTTCCGGTTCTAAAAGAAATGCAAAAACGAAAAATTCCTTTCAAGGGGATTTTGTACGCAGGGCTAATGGTTAGGGGGGATAAAATTTATGTCATTGAATTCAATGCACGGTTTGGCGACCCTGAAACACAAGTAATACTGCCGCTTCTTGAAAATGATCTAATTGAAGTAATTGATGCGTGCATTGATGGAACGCTTGATGAAATTGATCTTAAGTGGAAAAAAGGGGCTGCGTGCTGCGTTGTAATCGCTTCAAAAGGGTATCCTGAAAAATATGAAAAAGGCCAAATCATTTCAGGGCTAGATGAGGCTTCTAAATCAAAAAATGTCTCCGTGTTCCATGCAGGGACAAAAAAAGAAAATGGAAATATAACAACAAATGGCGGAAGGGTGCTTGGCGTTATTGGAGTTGGGGTTGACATCAGATCCGCAATTGAAAATTCATATGCTGGAGTTGCAAAAATTAAATTTGCCGGGATGCAATATAGAAATGATATTGGAAAAAAGGCTTTGAAGGGGTAGTTGGAAAATGGATAAATCCTTTTTGCGAAAACAACTTCTTGAGAAGCGAAATAGCATGCAGGATGATGAGGCCTCTTATAAGAGCTCGCAGATTGCAAAAAAATTGCTTGCTCTAAAGCAAATAAAAAGTGCAAAAATAGTTGCGCTATATCATCAATTCAAAACCGAAGTTGCAACAGACCAGATAATTCAATCCCTTCTTTTGCAAGGAAAAACCATCCTTTTGCCGTTTATGGATTTGGATAATATAAAATTTTCAAAAATAAATTCTCTGCAAGGCCTTGTAAAATCAAAAAACGGGATACTAGAGCCTTCACAAAAAGTTGCGGTTGATCCAAATTCAATTGATGTTTTTATTGTCCCGGCTCTTGGGTTTGACCCTTCCGGGTATAGGGTGGGCTCAGGAAAGGGGTATTATGACAAATTTTTTAATGAAACAAAAGCTGCTGGGCAAAAAATAGGGCTTGCATTTGATTTCCAGGTTGTAAAAAAAGTCCCAAATGAACCGCATGATGTGAAAATGGATTTGGTGGTTTCGGAAAAAAGAATTTATAGGCCACTTGAAATTTAGTGCTTAAAGTGCCTAATGCCGCTAAAATAGAGGGCAATGGATTTTTCTTTTGCAAATGCAACTACTTCCTCATCTTTTAAGCTTCCGCCGGGTTCAACTATTGCAATAATTCCAGCACTAGCAGCGGTTTGTATACTGTCTTTGAATGGGAAAAACCCGTCAGATGCAAGGGAGGCGCCTTTTGCGTTCTTTGCAGCTTTTTTTATTGCAAGTTCTGTAGCATCAATGCGAGAAGTAAGCCCGCCTCCGATTCCTATTGTTGCTCCGTTCTTTGCAATAACTATAGCATTGCTCTTTACATGCGCTGCCACTTTATTTGCAAATTTTAAATCGGAAAAGGAATCTTTTTGCGCTTTTATTCCGCTTGCATTTTTCCACTCGCTCTCATTAGTTGAATCTGCCAGTTGGGCTAGTAGCCCGCCCTCAATATATTTATAGTCCATTTGATCTTTCGTTTTTTCCACTTTGAGTTCTAGCACGCGCAAATTCTTTTTTGTGCAAAGTTCTGTTAGCGCGTCCTTTTCATATGCTGGGGCAATTACCACTTCATTGAAAAAAGAAGTTATTTGCTTAGCAGTTTTCAGGTCACATTTTTTATTCAGTGCAATAATTCCGCCAAATGCGCTAGTGCTATCGCACTCAAAAGCTTTTTTGAAAGCTTCTGAAATATCTTTTGCGATTGCAACTCCACAAGGGTTTGCGTGTTTTATTATTGCAGCGCAGGGTTCATCAAATTCACGCACTATTTGTATTGCTGCATTTGCATCCAAATAATTATTGAATGAGAGCTCTTTGCCGTTCAGTTGCCTAGTTTGGATTAGAGATCCATTTGCTAGCAGGGGATTTTTGTATAGCACTGCTAGTTGATGTGGATTTTCCCCATATCTTAATGATTGCAATTTCTCAAACCCCAGCGTTAGTTTTGAGGGGAATTGATCTCCATTAAATTCTCTGCGCAGATGCGCGCAAACAAGCGAATCATAAAATGCAGTGTGTTCAAACGCTTCAATGCATAGTTCTTTTTTCATTTTTTCTGATAGCTCAAATTTATTTGCTTTCAAATCCTCAAGAACTTTTGGGTACTGTGTTGGGTCAACAATTACTCCCACGCTCTCAAAATTTTTTGCAGCGGCGCGTATTAGTGCTGGGCCGCCAATATCAATATTTTCAATTGCCTCGTCTATTTTTGACCCTTTTAGAACCGTGTCTTTGAAAGGATAGAGGTTCACAACAACAAGATCTATTTGTTCAATTCCTTGTGCTTTTAGTTGCCCTAGGTGATCTTTATTTCTTTTTGCTAAAATTCCTCCGTGTAGTTTTGGGTGAAGGGTCTTTAGCCTTCCTTCCAGCATTTCCGGAAAACCTGTAACATCTTCAACTTTTGTGCAGGGAATCCCTGCCTTTTCAAGGGCTGCGAAGGTGCCCCCTGAAGAGATGATTTTTACGCCATTTTTTGAGAGCTCTTTGGCAAAATCAACAATGCCTGTTTTATCGGAAACAGAAATCAGTGCGGTTTTGATTTTCACTTTTGCTCACCAATATGTATCTTGCCCTCTATAACACTTTTAATTGCTTCCAAAAGGCATTCTTGCTCGAGTTTTTGCACTTTTTCCTTTAAGCTCTGCGCGGTTTCGTTTGGGGTAATTTTGAGCTTTTTTTGCAAAATTATCCTTCCAGTATCAACTTCTTCGCTAACTTCATGCAAGGTGCAGCCGCTCTCTTTTTCCTTATTTTTCAAAACCTCAGAGTGCACATCCATATTCATGCCCCCAGCATATTTTGGGAGAAGGCTTGGGTGGATGTTCCAAATCCGCTGCCGGAATTCAGTGACAAAATAGGGGGAGAGTATTTTCATAAAACCAATAAGCAGAACAAGGCCTACTTTTTTGGAATTTAATTTTTTTACAATTTCTTTCTCCGCGTCATCTCTTTTGTCATATTTTTTATAATCAACAACAAAAGTGTCAATCTTATGGCTTTTTGCCCTATCTAAAATTAAGGCGTCTTTTTTATCAGAAACAACAAGTACAATTTGAGCGTCCAGTTGCTTTTTTTCAATCGCATCAATTATTGCTAGCATATCGGTCCCTTTTGTTGAACCGAGCACTGCGATATTGAGCTTGCTCCCCATGATAAATTCTTATAGGGAAATGCTTTTATAAGAAACAAGCATACTTTTTGCATGCGTATCCACAAATCCGGGAAACACAATTATTCCCCTTCAAAAAAATTCGACCGCTTGAAGTTCAAAAAGAAGATAACCTCAAGAATAGAGAAACGTTATTCCGAGCTTAAAGAGAAATTATCCTCGTTGGGGGGGGAATTTGAAAAATATTCCACAGTTGAGCCAACTTCGGAAAAGCTCAAATTGATGAATGAAAGGCTGGAAATTCTTGATAAAATGGCGTCTGATTTTTTTGCTTCCACTATTGAATTGGAAAATTATGGCCTGAAAACACAAGCAGATGATATGAGACATGAAATCATTAATATCCTCCATGCAATTGTTTCATGGAGATATGTTATAAAAAATAAACTTGAAATTATTAAGAGAACCCCCCATCTAAAGTCTGCACTTTTCCCAAGGCAATGACTCTATTTATTTTCCTGCTCCCCGCACGCTTTTAGGGTGTTTTGCACAAGGCTTGCAATTGTAAGGGGCCCAACGCCCCCGGGAACCGGAGTGATCCAGCCTGCTTTCTTTTTCACTTTTTCAAATTCAACATCTCCGGAAATTTTCCCGCTCTTTTGCCTGCTGATTCCAACATCAATTACAATTGCGCCATTTTTGACCATTTTTTCTTTTACAAGTTTTGCTTTTCCGGTAGCGCAAATCAAAATATCGGCTTTTTTTGTAAAATCAGAAAGGTTTTTGGTTTTGCTGTTGGCAACAGTCACAGTGCACCCTGCGTTTATTAGCATGAGTGCGATCGGTTTTCCGACAATGTTGCTCCTTCCGATAACCACTGCATATTTGCCTTCAAGTTTTGCTTTTGTTGTTTCCAAAAGTTTCATTATCCCTTTAGGGGTTGCCGGCTGCAGGCCTTCTTTTCCCAGTAAATTTTTACCGTGGTTGAATGGGTGGAATCCGTCTACGTCCTTTTGCACAGAAATTGTTTCATACACCTGCTTGTGGGAGAGGTGTTCTGGAAGGGGGGATTGTACAAGTATTCCGTGCACGCTTTTATCGGAATTGAGTTTTTTTATTTCTTCAATGAATTTGTCGTATTCAATTTTCTCTGGGTATCTTTTGATTTCTGATTCAATTCCTATCTCTTTGCATGTTTTGTGTTTTTTTTCAACATATATAGTAGAAGCCGGGTCGGAGCCGATCTGTATTACAACAAGTTTTGGTACTATTCCGCGCCCGCGCAATTGAATGATTTGTGATTTTGCATCCTCAAGGATTTCTTTTGCGATTTTGTTTCCGTCAAGGATTTTTGCTGCCATTATATCACAAGTGTCATTTTGAGTGCAATGGGAATTTTTTGCACAATTTTAAGACGTCTTTTTTTAGATCTTCTAATTCCTTATCTTCTTCAATGCCATTTTTTGCGCTAGCAATTGCCGCTTCGCGTTTTTCTTTTTCTTGCGGGAATTCGTATTTGCAGCAGCGCTGCAGGGTTTTTGCAATTATTTGCCCGATTAGTTCCATTTCCTTCTCCTTCATCCCCCGAGTGGTAATTGCTGGCGTCCCTAATCTAATTCCGCTTGGGTAGAACGGCGAACTTGGATCAAAGGGAATTGTATTTTTGTTTACGGTAATTCCTGCCTGCTCAAGGCCAAGCTGGCCATAGAGGCCTTTTCCTTTTCCAAAGGAAGTGAGATCGATTAGAAGGAGGTGGTTATCGGTTCCTGATGTTACTAGTTTTATTCCATTTTCCATTAGGGTTTTTGCCAGAGCTTTTGAATTCTTCACTATTTGCTCTGCGTACTTTTTAAATGATGGGTCAAGTGCTTCTTTTAGCGCAACTGCAATTGCGGCAGTTTGATGGTCATGCGGCCCGCCCTGCAAGCCCGGAAAAACCGCCTTGTCTATTTTTGAAGGGAGTTCTGGGTCTTTTTCTAGGCCTTTTTTTGTAACCATTATCATTGCCCCGCGCGGCCCTCTTAGCGTTTTGTGGGTGGTAGTGGTTACAATGTGTGCAAAGGGCACAGGGCTCTTGTGCGCGCCTCCTGCAACTAGCCCGGCTATGTGAGAAATATCTGCTGCAAGATATGCGCCGACTTCATTTGCAATTTTTGCAAATTCTTCGAATTGGAATTCGCGCGGGTATGCTGTTGCTCCGCACCATATAAGTTTTGGTTTGTGTTCAATGGCTAGTTTTCTCACTTCTTCAAAATCAATATATCCATTGGGGGCAACATTGTATTGTACGCTATTATATGTTCTTCCGGAAAAATTCACTTTCCATCCGTGGGTTAGGTGCCCGCCGGCTAGCAGGTTGTGGCCCATTACAGTGTCCCCTGCATTTAAAAGAGCAAAATATACTGCCTGATTAGCCGGGCTTCCTGAGTAGGGTTGGACATTTACGTGCTCAACTCCGAAGAGTTCTTTTGCCCGGGAAATTGCAAGGCTTTCCACTTGGTCTACAAATTCCTGGCCGCCATAATACCTCTTGTAGGGGTAGCCTTCTGAATATTTATCGGTAAAAACAGATCCGAGAGCTTCTCTTATTGCAATACTGGAGTGGTTTTCAGAAGGGATCATTTCAAGGCCGCTCTCTTGCCTCTCTGTTTCCTTTTCGACTAAATCAAAAATTTGCTTATCGGTACTTTTCAACGCTTTTCCAACCAACTTAGCCCACCTCGCTAAAAGTCCAATAGAATTGGGAATTAATCTTTATTAAAGGTTGCGAATGAGCAGTCTATACAAATATTGGTTATTCCTAAACTAGATTAGTTTCTCGAACTCTTCTCTTGTGATCTTCAGTTCTTTTTTGATGATTTTAAGCAAAAGGCCACGGTCAATTTTACTGCCTGAATGGATTGGTATTACAACTATTTTTCCTTGAAGATTAGTAAAAGTTGCATGGCTGCCTTTTTGACGAGCAAACCGATAACCTAGTTTTTGCACGACTTTTATCAGTTGATTAGGAGTAATCGGCTTGAGCTTAGGCATTTACTACAACTTCTTTTATTCCAACAAAATTTTTCGAAGGTTTTTTGCTCAATTCTTGCATTGTTTCCAAGTAAACTTCTATTGCTTCCTTTATATTTTTCAAGAGCTCTTTTTGTGTTTTTCCCTGCGAGTAGCACCCCGGAAGCTCTGGTACTTCCCCTATAAAGTAGCCATCCTGCCCTTTTTCAATAAGAACACTAAATTTTTTCATTAATGATCACGACAATATTATTGTCAAAGCCAAATAAAAATGTTTTGAGTTCTAGTTTTGATCCTTTATTTGCTAAAAATTAATCTTTATTAAAGCTTTGCACTTTTATTGAAGTTATGCAAATATCTAGTGAAGAACTGGTACAAAAGGCAAGGCAAATCAACGACTCAATTTATGGCACTGAGAGGAAAAATAAGGTGGAAATTGCAGATGTCATAAAAATCCATGTGACCGAAGGGGCCAAATTTGCCCTTGAAAAGGCGCTAGGCGCAAAAGGGGTTTCGCTAGCCGAGCGATCGGCTTTTGTTGCCGTGCTAAAAGAGCAAAAGGATGCTGTGAATATTTTGCTTGTTGGAAATGACCAAAAGCAGAAAGCAATTGATATGCTAAAGCCTATTTTTGGCTACAAGAGCGAGGAATTCATTGACAATTTCCAAACTGTTTTCAAAAAAATCGAACAGGAAATTGAAAGCGATCGGAAAAAGTTTTTGTCCGCCTAATTTTTAGCAAGAGCAATTCACTTCATTATAGTTTCATCTCGCCCCGGGCCGATTGAGACGATTTTTATCGGGGCTCCGATTTCTTTTTCTATGAATTCTAAATATTTGCGCGCGTTCTTGTCAAGATCTGAGTATTTCTTCTCTTTTCCGCTGATTTTAAAGCCATCAAATTCAACATAGTTTGCTTTTGCATTTTCAATCCCCTTGTTGCTATAAGGGAAAAACATTATTTCCTTTCCATTCACGCTATAGCTCTTTGCGATTTTTATTTTTTCAAGGCCGGATAGTACGTCAAGTTTTGTAATAGAGATTTCAGTAAAACCATTCAGCCTCATTGAGGTGCGAAGCATTGGAAGATCAAACCATCCAACCCTTCTCTTCCTTCCTGTGGTAGTGCCAAATTCATGCCCCTGCTCTGTTAAATGGTCACCGACCTTATCTGTTAGTTCGGTTGGGAATGGCCCGAATCCAACGCGTGTTGTATAAGCTTTTACAATTCCAATAACGCGCGTGATTTTATTAAGAGGCATTCCCACCCCAATTGAAACCCCCCCTGAAATCGGGTGGGAGCTTGTAACAAATGGGTAGGTTCCAAAATCATTGTCAAGAAATGTGCCCTGCGCGCCTTCGAAGAGCACGTTTTTGCCATCAATACCTTCGCACACTTCAAGGCTGACATCGCATAAATATTTTTTGAATTTCTCCCCGAGTTTTGTGTACTCTTCAAGTACTTCTTTTTCGCTAAATGGCACATCTATTCCGTACACTTTTTCCAAAATCGCTTTTTTGAGCGGGTAATTTTCAGAAATTTTTTGGGCCAGCCTTTTTGGTTCAACTAAATCCTCAAACCTGATCCCTATCCTTTCGGCTTTATCGGCATAACACGGCCCGATCCCCCTTTTTGTTGTGCCTATTTTATTTGCGCTCCTCTTCTCTTCCCGCCCTTCATCTAAAAGGTTGTGCCAGGGCATTATTATGTGAGCGCGCGGATCAATCCCCAAATCAAATTTTTTGCTCTTTAATTCAGAGAGCTCTTTTTCTAAAACGCGTGGGTCTAGTACTACCCCTGCTGCAATTAGTATTCTTTTTCCCTGTACAACTCCGCTTGGGAGCAGGTGGAATTTCAAAACTTCTTTCCCGACAACAACAGTGTGCCCGGCATTGTTTCCGCCCTGGTAGCGCACAACTAAATCAGCTTTATCTGATAAAAAGTCGGTTATTTTCCCTTTGCCCTCATCGCCAAACTGCGAACCTATTACAACTGAACCCGGCATTTAAAACCCCTAGGATTTATTGGGTGCAGTTTTTTTAAAGGAATGGATTATTGCGGCAAGTATTCAGGGCTTGTTTAAAAAGTATTTTCAAATAAAACAAATCCTAAATTGGCTGTCCTTTTGAGTCGTCATAGGGGCAGGGTCGGTTTTTGGTTTTTTGAACAAGGCTAAGATTCAACAAGTATTATTACTGGGTTTTGCGATCTTCAATTATGAAAAAGAAAAGGAGTAGTCGCTCAATTGGCAATGGCTTTTCTGCGTATACTGTTGAAGGGAGAAGGGGGTTTAACCCAGTATATAGTGAGGGCCCGCGCCACGGTTCGAGATTATTTTTGCTAAAAGGGCTTCACACGGTAGTTGAAGCTTATATGCTAGATAATCCGGGTAAGAGGCTTCCATCAAAACAATTGGCAACAAGATTTCGCACTTCTACCAATGTCATCAGGTCAATTGCAAAAAGAGTGGAGAGAAAACATAAACTTCCTAAAAGAGGGCCTGGTGGGGCACCTGATTCTTCTCCGCGCCTTGACGGAAAAATAAGGCCGCGTAGAACGATTATTCCGGAATTTTGATTTCTCCATCTTCACCGTTTTTAAATCCAACCCTATAAATTTCTATTTGGTGGTTGTTTTGGGTTCTGTTAAAAATTTGGTTATTGAGCGCGAGCCAACAGAGGAGCGCTTGGGGATTGGGGTTTTTGAATTCACTGATGATTATAGTGTTTTTGATTTTGGCAAAATGCCGGATACAATCCCCGGAAAAGGCGAATCTTTAGCGCGAATGGCCTCTTATAATTTCAAAGAGCTTGAGCAAAAATTTTCAATTAGAACCCATTTTAAAAAATTCACTGCCCCGAATAAAATGCATGTTGAATTAGTGCGCGTTCTAATGCCGCAGGATAACCAGATTTTCGAAGAAACCCGCAACTATTTAGTTCCGCTTGAAATAATTTTTAGAAATTCGCTTCCCGAAGGCAGCTCTGTTCTAAAAAGGCTTGAAGCCGGGGAGATTTCACTAGATGATCTTGGTGTATCTCAAGTTCCGGCAGCAGGCTTTAAATTCGAAAAGCCGTTTTTGGATGTTAGCACAAAGCTAGAGCCTATTGATCGCTATCTATCATGGGACGAGGCAATGGATATTGCAAAAATTTCAGAAGACCAGCTCTATGAACTAAAAGAAGTAGCGCTAAATATCAATGATTATATTACGGAAAAAGCGGCAGCAATCGGGTTAGAGCACGCTGACGGAAAGGTCGAGTTTGCAATAACCCCCAAAAATGAGCTGATGCTAGTTGATGTGTGCGGCACACTAGATGAGGATAGGTTTTTGTGGAATGGGATTCATGTAAGTAAGCAGGTTGCAAGGGATTATTACAAGACAACTCCTTGGTTTGCTGAACTTGAAAGCGCAAAAAAGGCAAATGTGGAAAAAGCCGATTGGCCAAAGCCGCAACCCCTGCCAACTGAACTAAAAGATATTATTTCAAACATGTACAGAAGCGTATGCGACGCGTGGACGGGACAAAAAGTGTTCGGTTCCCCTTCAATTGAAGAAGTAATGAACTCCTACAAGGCCTTTTTGGACAAGGGAAAGCAATAAAAATCACTTAACTCATTCAACTAATATATGGGTTCATATAAAATTCGTACTCACACCCCGCTTCCGGAATCCATGTTTACCACAGTTGCTAGTTTTAATGAATTTCTAGTGCATGAATCCCAATTCTATCCCTACCAACTAGGCACTAGAAGAAAAACTGTCAATATCTCGCCAAAAGTTGTAGCACTTGCTATTTTTGCTTATCTAAATGAGAATATGGGTGCAAAATCTGGAATGGAAGTGACTGATAAAATTATAGCCGATCTTCGAAAAAGTGGTTTTGTTGCTAATTCTGAGTCTTTGAATAAAATGGTAACCCCGGAATTTCGATCAATTCACCACGATAGCGGTTGGGGAGGCAACAAGAAGGTAAAACCTACTGCAAAACGCAAGGATAAAGCGGGGGTAAAAGACAAATCAATTCCTGCTTTAACCGACGATGAAAGGTTAAGGGCTAATAATGCATTTAAACAATTTGTTGCCAAAAGAGAAAAGAAAATGAGTAGTGCTATTCCCCCAAGTCAATTTAGAAAAAAGGTATTTGTGAAATTCGTGCCACGAAGACCACGTTAATTTTTCCTCGCAACAACCCCTGTTGATTTTCCATCAATTTGCACCCCTATAAATCCAGCTTCTTCAAGTTTTTTTGCAATATTTAAACCAAGTTTTTTTGGGTCTTTTTTTACTCCGGCTTTTCCGGGTTCTGCTGCGTAGTGCCAGAGCGTTCCGGATTTTTTTAGCACGCGAAAGAGTTCAGAGTAGAATTTAGGCGTGTAGAGCTCAGTTGCCATTGTAAAGGTTGGCGGGTCGCTAATAATGCAATCAAATTCAAAATCTGCAAAGTTGGAAATTTCTAGGGCCGCATCTCCTATTATTTGTGCAATTTTTTTATTTTCAAATAGCGCTTTACTTGCTTGGTTCATCTTTGCAATTGCAATGACCTGCTCATCGATTTCAATTGTAACAACTTTTCGCACCTCATTTTTTTTAGCGCACGCAATTGCGCTATAGCCAAGCCCGGTACAAATGTCAAGCACTTTTCCGTGTGGTTTTGCAGCTTCAATTATTCTTGCGGTGTGCTCTTTGGGGTCAATTTTTGCAAACCTGTGCATGGGCACTGCATTTATGCGCAGCGCAGGGACAGTTCTGGTGGGCAGGAGTTGGTAGAATTTGCCTGTTCCTTCGGAGAAGAACTGGGTTTTCTCCGCCTTCTTTTTCATTATAGATGAGTGGGTGAATAGGTTTTTATTGTAGGATCGCCACATTTGAATGTAAAAATGGAAAACAAAAAGTGAAAGAAAAACTTTCGCACGGGAATTATTCCGGCTAATGGAAGAACAACTGCAGGGATAGGCCAAAATCGCTATTTCGCTATCCTTTAAAAATCTTTAATCCTTAAATTATTTGTGAGCTCTTTGGACAAATTCTCCCTTTTTTCACCGCTAGATTATAGGTATATTGATGGGGATTTGCAAAAGCTTTGCGAAAAGTACTTTTCTGAAAATGCACGTGTCCTCTACCAGGCAAGGGTTGAGGCTGCTCTTGTAAAAGCCCTTTCAAAGCAAGGGATTGGCAGCAAAAAGATCGCAAGTGAAGTTGCCGCTGCTGCAAAGAAAGTCACTGCCGCGCAGGTGTATAAAGAGGAGCTTAAGATCAAGCACGATGTGCGCGCCCTTGTAAATGTTTTGCGATTCAAAGTTTCAAAAGAGGCAAAACCCCTCATCCACTTCTCTGCAACATCGTATGATATTGTAGATACTGCAAGCGCGCTGCGGTATAAAGAGGCGTGCGAGCAGCTTGTTGTTCCTGAATTAAAAAAACTTTTGCGCATTTGGATAAAAATTGCGCTGCGTGAAAAAAGCACAGTACAGATCGGAAGAACACATGGCCAACACGCAGAGCCCATCACATTTGGTTTTACAATGTGCTCCTACATAAACCGCCTAGGGAAATGCATCTCCTCAATTGAGTGGTGCTCGAGTAAACTTGAAGGGAAATTTTCAGGGGCAGTGGGTGCATATAACGCTTCATCGCTTTTGCTAAAGGATCCAATAAAACTCGAAAATGACATAATGGGTGAACTTGGCCTTGAAGTGGGGTTGCACTCAACTCAAATAGTTGAACCAGAGTCGCTTCTTGATCTATTGCACAGTGTGCAGGCAGGTTTTGATGTTTTGGCAAATTTTAGCGATGATATGAGGCATTTGCAGCGCTCGGAAATTGCGGAAATTGCAGAAGGGTTTGCAAAATTGCAGGTGGGGTCTAGCACAATGCCACACAAGCGCAACCCTATTAGTTTTGAGAATGTAAAGAGCCTCTGGAAAGAGTTCACTCCTAGGATTTTGACATTCCACTTGGATTCAATTTCAGAGCACCAGCGCGATCTTACAAATAGTGCGAGCGCAAGATTTATTCCGGAGTTCTTCTTGGGGTTTTTGGTTGCAACAAGAAGGCTTGCAAGTGTTTGTGAGAACCTTGTAGTTGATAGGGTTTCAATGCAGAGGAATTTTGAGAGCTGCGAGCAATCAATTGTAGCAGAACCGCTCTATATACTGCTCTCAAAATATGGGCATCAAAATGCGCATGAGCAGGTGCGAAAGCTCACTTTAAAATCCGAACAAAATGGGGTTGGCGTATTTGAACTTGCTCTAAATGATCCAAATCTTGCAGAGTATATTTCACAATTCTCAAAATCCGAGCTTTCAATTCTTGCAAACCCGCAAAAATATGTAGGGTTTTGTGGAAAAAAGGTTCAGCAGATTTGCGCGCATTGGAAGAAGAGGTTTTTCTAAAATGGATTACAAAAGTTCCGGCGTTGATATTGATGCGGGAAACAGTGCAGAAAATTTAATCGGAAAAGCGGTAAAAAAAACCTACAATGCCCAAGTTGTTAGCGGAGTTGGGGGGTTTGGGGCGGTTTTTTCTTTAGCAAAAGTTACAAAAATGAAAAACCCGCTGCTTGTTAGCACTGTTGATGGGGTTGGCACGAAAGTGAAGATTGCGGCTGCAAGCGGCAAGTGGGATAGTGTTGGCGCTGATATTGTAAATCACTGCTCGAATGATATTTTGGCAATGGGGGCTAGGCCGCTTTTTTTTCTAGATTATATTGCCTCTTCAAAAATTTCTCCTGGGCAAGTAAATTCTATTATACAGGGAATGGCGCAGGCGTGTAAAGACCTTGATTGCCCTCTAATTGGTGGCGAAACAGCTGAAATGCCCGCAGTGTATATGCCGGGTGAGAGCGATATTGCAGGGTGCATGATAGGGGTTGTTGAAAAGGGGAAAATGATTGACTACTCGAAAATAAAACCGGGGGATGTAATGATCGGATTGCAATCAAGCGGCTTGCACACAAATGGCTATAGCCTTGCAAGAAAAGTGCTGTTTGAAAAAGCGGGCTATAAGATTGATGATTATGTCCAGGAAGCGGGAGGATATTTGGGGGAAATTCTTCTGCGCGTGCATAAGAGCTATTCAAATAGCGTGCTTGCGCTTTTGCAAAAAGTGAAAGTGAAAGGGATTGCGCACATTACAGGCGGCGGGCTTGAAGAGAATGTGCCGCGCATTCTTCCGCCTGGCGCTATTGCAAAATATGATTATTCCTCAATTAAAGTGCCGGGGATTTTCAAACTAATTGAACAAAAAGGGCAAATTCCAAATGAGGAAATGTTTCGCGTGTTCAATATGGGAGTGGGGCTTGTTGTTGTAGTTTCCCAAAAAGATGTCGATGAAACGCTGCAGCTTCTTAAAATGAAAGGCGAAGAGCCCTGGGTTTTGGGCAAAATTGTTAGCCGCGGCAAGTGAATGGTTTATATATTTCGTATTCCAATTAAATGGCATGCCTCAGATTAATTCTAAAGAGCAACTTCCCCAAAAGGATAAAGAAGCAGAAGTGAAAAAAAAGCCACAGGATAGCTTTGAACCTGTTGAAGAGGATGAGGATAGCGAATCAAAAAGGGCCCAAGAAGTCTTTTCGACCTGGAAGCCACAAGTTCCGCGCCGCAAGCAAGAGAGCCTTGCCCTTGATATTGTTGTTGCAATTTTGATAATTTTAGGCATTATTGCCCTATTCTTTATTTTGCAATATATTGGCAAATAGGCGAATAAGAGGCTTAAGGCCCATGCAAACCCATTTTGTCCAAATAGCATTTAAGGCCCCTAATGTCCGGATTTTTTAGGGTTAATCAAGCTTAATGTCTTAGTGGAAAATGCTTCAAATAGCCAATTAAATGCAAAATATCGCTACCCCGCAAGATAGCAAAGGCAATTGTCGGTTTTTTTCTTGACACTTAACGTAATCTTTAAATAGTATACTCGTTACCTATTGTTAGTCATGAAAGAAATCAGGCTACACGCAAGGGCAGGCCAGGGAATGGTCACAGGGGCCGAATTAATCGCTCTTGCATCCAATTTTGAGGGCAAATACAGCCAGGCATTCCCGTTTTTTGGTTCAGAAAAGCGCGGGCCACCGGTTGAGGCTTACTGCAGGATTGATGAAAAGCCCATAACAATCCATGAAGAGATAGCAGAACCTGATGTTGTTATTGTTGGCGACCCTTCAATTATGGATTCGGTTGATGTGTGCGCCGGCCTTAAAAAAAACGGTATTGTAATTGTAAATACTACAAAGGGTGCAAAGGATCTGAATTTGAAAGCAAAGAGGGTTTTTACTATAGATGCAACAGAAGTTGCGCTTAAAAATTTTAACGGAAAAATGGTCCTGAATACTGTAATGCTCGGGGCATTTTGCAAGGTCACTGATATTGTAAAAATAGAATCTATAAAAAGGGCGATTTCAGAATCGTTCCCCAAAAAATTCTCAAAAGCAATAGTTGATGCAAATATTAATGCTGTACAGGAAGTGTATGATAAGATGCAGGTTTCAAAAGGTGTTGCAAAATGATAATCCCACACGCAAAGCCGGGGTCTAGTACTGAAAATCTAACCGGCGAGTGGAAAGCATACATGCCGGTTGTTACCGGGGATAAATGCATAAAGTGCGGAATTTGCCAGAATTTTTGCCCTGAAGGGATAATGGGCGAAGTTAAAAAAATCCCGGAAATTGATTATGAGTACTGTAAGGGCTGTAGTATTTGCGCAAATGAGTGCCCGGTAAAATGCATTGCAATGGAGCGCGTTGAGGAAGATTAAAAATGCTTCGAACAAAAGAAGGCGCACGGGTAATTGGGGAAATGGCTGCTAATTGCAAGCCGCAAGTTGTAGCATGCTACCCAATAACCCCGACAACCCATCTCACTGAAGAATTAAACAAGTACTACACTGATGGCAAGATCCCGGAGTATATTACTGTTGAAGCTGAGTTCTCTGCAATTTCAGCGCTAATTGGCGCAAGCGCAGCAGGTTCTCGCACCTTTACAACAACAGGCGGGCAGGGCCTTTTGTACATGCACGAGCCGCTTTTTAGCGCTGCAGGAATGAGGCTTCCCATTGTAATGCTTGTTGGTAACAGGGCGGTTAGTTCGCCTCTTAATATTTGGAATGATGAGCAGGATTCTATTAGCCAAAGGGACACCGGCTGGATCCAGATTTATTGTAAAAATAACCAAGAAGCAGTCGATACTATCCCCCAGGCATTTTATGTTGCCGAAAAAATCCTTCTTCCGGTAATGGTTTGCGTTGATGGGCACTATCTCACCCACGCAGTTGAGCAAGTGGATGTTGCAGATGAGAGTGTTGTTGCAAAATTTTTGCCGGAGTACAAATATCCGTTAAAACTAGACCCGCAAAACCCTGTGAGCCTTGGAGTTTATGCAAACCCGACCCACTACCAAATTTTCCGCCAAGATTTAGTTTCAGATATGGAAGCTGCAAAAGAACTTCTAATTGAAGCGGGAAAAAAATGGGGAGAACTAACCGGTAGGGAATATGGGCTTATTCGCGAGTACAAAACAAAAGATGCAAAAAGAATTATTGTGGGCCTTGGCTCAGTTATGGATAATGTAATTACTGTTGTTGATGAATTGAGGGCGCAGGGAGAAAAAGTCGGGGCGCTGCACTTGCGGGTGTATAGGCCATTTCCGCACGAAGAATTGCGCAAGGCGCTTGCAGGAAAGCAGATCGGAGTAATTGATAGGGATATTAGTATTGGCGGTTCAGCCCCGGTATATGTGGAAGTTTCAGAAGCGCTTTCCGGAACAAAAGGGACTAAGGTTTCAAGCTTTTATGGAGGGCTTGGCGGAAGGGGAATTAAAAGAAACCATATTAAAGAGATGTTTGAAAAATTAAAAAAAGGTCCAGTGAAGGAATGGATCGCAAAAGAAGCGCCCAAAGCGGCGATGAGCGGGTGAAAAAATGAGCAAGCAAAGTGAAATGCATTTATACGCCCCGGGCCACTCGGGCTGCCCAGGTTGCGGGCCATCTAATGCGCTAATTCAAGTCTGCGACACGCTCGGAAAAGATATTATAATTGTACAAGCAACTGGGTGTATGGAAATAACTTCAAGCCAGTATCCCCAAACTGCTTGGAGAGTTCCATATATCCACTCGCTATTCCAAAACGCCCCGGCAGTAGCCTCAGGTGTTGCGGCAGCGCTAAAAGCCCAAGGAAATGACCATACTAAAGTTGTTGTAATTGCAGGTGACGGAGCAACTTATGATATTGGGTTTGGAGCGCTCTCAGGCATGCTTGAGCGCGGAGATAATATTTTGTATGTTTGCTACGATAACCAGCTCTATGCAAATACCGGAGTGCAAAAATCTAGTGCAACTCCATACGGCGCTGCAACAACAACTACTACTGTTGGGAAAGTACATAAGGGAAAGGAGACTGAAAGAAAACCGATTGTAGAAATAATTGCAGCCCACGGAGTGCAGTATGTTGCTTCAGCTTCAATTGCATATTATGCCGATTTGCAGATGAAATTGAAAAAGGCTAAAGCTGTAAAGGGCCCATCGTTTGTTGTAATTGATGCTCCGTGCTGTCTGGGAGCAGGTTTTGATGGGGCAATTACAATGAAAGTTTCAAAACTCTCGGTGCAATCAAGACTTTGGTATTTGTATGAAATTGAAAACGGGCAGTATAAGATGAATTTCAATCCAGCAAACCCAAAACCTGTAAAAGAGGTTCTTGAAATGCAAAAGAGATTCAAGCATTTAGATGAGGCTCAGCTAGAGCATATACAGCAGTACGCAAATCTTACTTATGAAGAACTCGTAAGAAAGTGCGCTCTTGCACAAAAGCCACCTGCTCCTCAAATAGCGCCTTCTACTTCGCAGCAGCCATCTGTGCCTGCGCAGCCAGCAAGCCCGCAAGCCCCGGCAGCAGCTCCTACTGCGCCAGCTCCAAAGCCACAATAGTGCATTTTGTACCCTTTGAGCTAGTTTTTGGCTTTTAAATATTTTTTTATTACTTCCCCTTCCTAAATTGCTCGATGAAAGAAAAATTTGGGGTCACTGGGGTCATTTTTGATGAAAAAAATGGCAAGCGCTATTTTCTAATTCTTCACAGGGTCTTAAATTGGAAAGGCTGGGAATTTGTAAAGGGCGGAATTGATGGGGAAGAATTACCCGAAGAAGCAGTGTTGCGCGAAATTGATGAGGAAGCCGGTTTAATGGGCGTTGAAATAATTTCAAGGCTTTCCCAAAAAGCTTCGTGGATTGCAAAAGGTGTTAAGTATAATTACACTCCGTTTATTTTGCGCGCTGATATGGGCGCAAAAATTGATTTGGAGCAGGAAATTATAGAGCATGATGGTTTCAAATGGGTAGAGCAGCAAAACGTCGAATCATATCTAACCCATGAGGATAATAAAAAAATTTTCCGGGAAGTTCTCAAGATTTTGGGATAATAAAAATTAGAGGTTTTTTATTTGGCAAAAAAGCGTCTTGAAGCGGTTGTGATAGGAAAGGTACAGGGCGTGGGTTTTCGTAATTATGTTCTTGAAAAGGGAACAAAGCTAGGGCTTTGCGGCTATGCAAAAAACCTCTCTGATGGAACTGTTGAAATTATTGCAGAAGGCGATCTTACTAGGCTTGTTGATTTTCTTAGTGCAATAGTAGATGGGCCAATGCTCTCACGCGTTGATAGGGTGAAAAAGAATTGGGCAGAGCACACCGGAACATTTGCAAATTTTTCGATTAGATAATTATTCCTGCACTGTTAGGATTGTTTCTTTTTCATAATCAATTTGATTCATTTTGGTTTTTGCAACAATTACATATGTTCCCGGAAGTATTGTTCCAACAGGGTTTATCACATAGGCAATTTCGCGCGAAGTCCCTTTTGAGAGGTTTGTAATGGTGCCATCAAACCCTTCATTTAGGGCATAGATGTCAAACTCCGTATTCTCTTTTGATTCTACTACAAGGGGAACATTTGATAGGTCAACTTGTGAGATGTTTGTAACATTGACATATAGTTTTGTCATCTCTGCCGGTTTTATTGGATTTTTTTCAAAACGAAATTGCAAGGGTGATGGTTTTGTTGCATCTGAAATTAAAAATACTATTGCGCCAATTATTGCAATTGCAGCAATTGCAACTAGTAAATAGAGCACAATTTTGTTGCGCGAAGGGTTAAACCCAAGGTCAATTGAGCCGTCATATATTCCCATTTAGATCACTCAACTATTGTGCGGGGAACTATTATTTATTGATTGCTGCAAATTTGGCTCAAAATCCTCCTATCAAGTATTATATAGGGGCTTAAAGATTTCTCCTATATGAGGCATCCAAATCAGCATTCACAGCCGCATCCTGACCGCAGAAGGCCAAAATTTCCTGTGGGTTTGCAAAGTCTTATGAAAACCAGATTGCCTCAAAAAAAATCTAGGCTAAAATGGACTATTCTGCCTGCCCAGAGGAGAAAAAAACCCCATGGGCCGATACTTAATGCAGATCATTCACTTTTTGGACATGTAAATCAGGCTCTTGCAAAGGCTGATATGGGCGCTAGATTTACAACAATGCCACATCTGGAAATATTTAATGTTAAGGAAAATTTAATTGGCTTGAAACTTTCTATCACGAGTAAAAAAATGCTTGCAAAAGTATATTCTATTCCAAGATATGGCAGGGCAGGAAAAGAATTTTGCTATGGAGTTCGTAGGGCACTCATAGATTTGCAGGAGAAGGCACGTGAAAAAATAGGCGAGGATGTTTTGAAAGGAGTTGAAAATCACACTTATGCTAAAAGAAGAGTACTCCGGCTTATGGCAGAATTTGGGGAAATGCCAGTTGTAATAACCACTTTTGAAAAGGTGGGCTCAGCTAAATACGTGACAGTCCAAAGCAAGTTGATCAAGTTCAAAAATATGGATGTAAATAAAATAGGCGATCTGCACTAAGGAAGTGTAAATAGCTTATCATCGCCCTTGCCATCCAGTACTCCAATTCTAACTCCCGCATCAATCCATGCGTGCGCGTAACTGTATGCTGCAAGCGCAGTGAGCGGCTTTGCTTCTTTTTCAAAATATTGCGCGTCACTAAAATATGAATTTGCCATTTCAAGCAGTTTTTTTGCAATAGCGAGTTCTTTTTCCCCTTGTGAAGGGAATGGATGGGCTTTTTCAAGTGCTTTTTTTGTGAGTTCGCGGTATTTTTTCAACTTTTTAGAAAGATCCTCTTTGCTTTTCATACAAGATCACTAAGATTTCGCAGCGCTTCGATTTCCTTTTCATTGAGCTTTCCGCAAACAATAAGGCACTGGGGGTAGGAGGTGAAATTGTAACTTTTTAGCTGATCAAGGGTCCCTGCTTTTATTTGGCAATCATCTGAACCGGCCCCTGCAATCCCCACTCCAATACTTTCCGAAAGCGCGCTCATCTCGCGCTTTTCCTCAATTACTTCAAGAACAGATATTGCATGGCTAATGCTCATCATCTTCTCTTCTTCTTTTTTAATGTCAAGTAAACAGAGGGTGTGGAGCCCGAGTTTTTTGTTCTCAATTATTGCATCATAAAAGCTCTCGGGTTCGTAATCTTCTATGTGGAAAACAATGCTTGTGGTCCTGCCGAATTTGTAGCGCTCAAGCCCTGTGAATGCAACAAATTCAAATATGCTGATTCCTGCAATTGCGCGCGCCTTTATCCCTTTTTCTTTTGCATCAAGAAGTATTTGCAGATGGGTTGTAGCGTTTAGTGGGTTACCATATACTGCAAGGGCGATATTTTCCGCTCGTGCCTGTTCTAAAATTATCCCAAATTCCTCTTCAACTTGCTTTCGCATAAGTGAAACAACAGGTTTTGCGATGATTTGCTCAAGCTCTTTTGCACTAGAGCTTGGGTAGCGCGAGGTGTATTCTTCAATGTATATTTTTTCACATCCCTTTAGTATTTCTAGCGCTTCAAGGGTTAATTGCTGGGCTGATAGTCCGATTCCTACAATATAGAGCATGAATATCAATTCTTTTCCATTTTTTTAAATTCAGCTATGAACATGTCCCGACCCCTAGGGTCAGAAGGTCGCGGGTGCCTGTTGCAAACCCAAGGATTATTACGGCAAGTTTTACGAAATTTCTAAAGTTCTCATCTTTTATATCGCTGTCTGCTGCATGGATTATTAGGAGCGCGATTATGATTTTTACAACTATAAATAAGGCAGGGTTTACTCCTAGAATTGTTGCGCTCAAAGGGTGCTGCTCACCGCAATTGAAAATATGTGTTGCAACAAATGTTGCGCTGCCATCAAGAACTTGACCTGCCACAACTAAAATATTTGCTTTATTTGAAAAGAAATTTTTGTATTTTAATTCTACTGCAAATTTGGTTGCAAAAGTTATTGCTGTGCTGAGGGCAACTACAATTGCAGCCCCTTGCCACTCTTCAAAAATACTAAGTTCAAAAATCACTACCGGCAGGGCAAAAAGAAGCCCAAGTCCTCCAAAATAGAGGGGAAATTGCTCTTCATTTTTAGCAAGCTTTTTTGCAATAAGAAGGGATATTATTGTAATTGCGGCAGTTAATAGCCAAATTCCCGGGGTGAATGTGTAAAAGCCAAATTCGAGCGGGCTACAGGTTTTGGAAAATATGCCAATATCGTTTAGCACCCGGAAAGCCGAGCCGAAAACAACAAATGGTATAAGTGCTAGTATGAACTTAAAATCGACTGCTATTTTATTCTTTTTTAGAAGAGGATAAACAAAATATACTGTGAGTAAAAAGAGGATTAGGGCATAGAGGGCTGTATTGTAGATATTATAGCCCTGAACTGTCGTGTCGATTGCCGGCCTGCAGAAATTTTCATAAACGAACTCAAACATTCGATTTATATTTGTTCCAAGGTTATTTAATTTTATGCAAAGTAGAGGTATTGAAGTTGAGGGCAAAAAGGCGCAAAAACTGCATGTTTTTCTGCTGGACAATAACTTGTTAGATAGGGGCAAAAAACCCATTGGTAAAAATGGGCTTGTAATATTTCCTGTGCTAAAAATCCCCGCCAAAAAAATGTTGCAGCTAAAAAAAATTGCAAAAGGCACAAAGGGCAGGCGAATTGAATTTGAACAGCATGCAAAAAACCCGTCCACTCTAAAAGATGCACTTGCCTCAAAATTTTCAAAAAAAGAAATAGAGCACGTACGAGGCTCATTTGACCTTTTAGGGGACTGCGCAATAGTTGAAATTCCTGGTGAATTAGTTGCAAAACAAGCCCAGATCGGCAAAGCGCTAATGTCGGTTAATAAATCGGTAAAATCAGTATTTGCAAAAACCGGCGCCCATGCAGGTATATTTAGAAATGAACCGGTTCGCCTAATAGCTGGTAAAAAAACAAAATTTGCGACCTATAAAGAACACGGATGCACTTTTAGAATAAGTATAGGGGAAGTATTTTTCTCTCCTCGCCTCTCAACTGAGAGAAAGAGAATATGCGGCCAGATAAAAAAAGGGGAAGTTGTTGCGGCACTTTTTGCAGGGGTTGGGCCGTTTCCTATAATATTTGCAAAAAATTCACAAATGAAAAAAGCCATTGCAATAGAATTGAATCCAGTTGCTGTGCAGGATATGCGGCACAATATTGATCTCAATAAAGTGCAGGATAGGGTTGAACCAATTTTAGGGGACGTTTCTTTACTTTCAAAAAAGTTTGAAGGGCTATGCGATAGGGCAGTAATGCCTCTTCCAAAAGGAGGGGAGAGTTTTCTTGAAGATGCAATCCGTTTCATAAAACCAGAGGGGGGAGTTGTGCACTACTACCAATTTGCGGATAGGCAAAACCCTTTTGATGTTCCGACTTCGCAAATAGCTGCTGCTTGCAAAAAATTGGGTCGCAAATTCAAGGTTATTTTCAAAAGAAAAGTAAGGGACTACGCTCCTGATATTGTGCAGGTCGTAGTCGATTTTGAGGTGTGGGAATAATTATCGTAATGGACGTGCGTGTCTAATGGATTCATACATCCGATGAACTGCCACATGCCAGTAATACCCGAGGCTTTTTTTAAGTTCAGGCTTTTCCATATCCATTTTTCTCAAATATTCTGGCTTAACAATTTTCTGAAGTTTTTTATTTTTTGCCTCGATTTCCTTTCTTAGCCCGTCAAGTTTGCCTAATATATCTTCAATTTCAGGACGTGTCACTTCAACTCCTCTAACTCTATCCCAATAAAAAAAATTAAAAACATTGTTTGCCCGTTCTGCGAGGTCTCTAAACTGCTCAGTTAGTGAGGTAAGCATCCTGTCTTGTTTTTCAGCAGGCAAGCGCAAAAATTGTCCCCTGAAACACTCCGCGGGCTCAAACCCTTCCATTCTGGATAATGCCAGCAGTTCTTTTCCGATTTGTATTGGCCGTGGCGAATTTCCGGGATTTGCTTTCTTTTTTCTGATCTCTCCGGCAAGGGATCTGAATTGGTGCCTTTCTTTGGGCCTTAATGTGTGCGGCATTGAAGGGATTTTGCGCTTTCCCACTAATTTGAGTACCCGTCTACTTAGCGCCATTGTGATATTTAGCCCTCACACTTAATAAATTTTCTTCTACTCTCTTCTTTTGTAATAGTTATGAAACTTGTTCTTCTAGGGCCGCCGGGTACCGGAAAAGGCACTATTGCAAAATTCATTGAAGTGCGCTTTGGCTGCGTGCACATTTCAACCGGGGATCTTTTGCGAGATGAAGTTGTGCAGGCAACATCGATCGGTAAAGAAATAGAGCCTTTGATGAATTCAGGAAAACTCGTTGATGATGATATCGTCCTAAAGATTTTGAAAAAAAAACTGCTTTCAATCAAGGGCAAATCATTTGTTCTTGATGGTTTTCCTCGAAACCTAAACCAAGGGAAGCTTTTGGAAAATCTTCTAGATGATGCGCTAGGATCAAAACTTGATCTTGTTGTTGAAATTGATTCTTCTAAAGAAATAATTGTAAAAAGGCTCTCGGCAAGAAGGCAATGTGTTTCGTGCAAGAGAATATACGGGCTTGATGTCCCTTCAAAAAAAGTCGGGGTTTGCGATGAGTGCGGATCTGAAACAGTATTACGCAAAGACGATGAAGCTGACATTGTGATGGCAAGGCTTTATTTGTACGAGCAGATAACAAAGCCGCTTAGTGATTTTTATGAAAAGAAGGGGATTTTGAAAAAAATAGATGGCAACAGGTCGCTCCAGGATATTTTTGCAGAAGTCGAAGTTGCCCTTTCAAAATTTGAGAAAAGTGATTAGATGGTAGATGTTGTTGTCATAGGTTCGCTAGCCCTAGATGATGTATCAACTCCATTTGGAACAGTTAAGGGTGCTCTTGGTGGCTCAGCTACATATGCTTCGATTGCCTGCTCGCTTTTTAGTTCACCTGGGGTTGTCGGGGTAGTGGGTTCTGATTTTCCGCAAAAATACATTGATCAAATGAAATCTAAAGGAGTAGATTTGCGCGGGCTTGAAATTGAAAAGGGCGGCAAGACATTTAGGTGGAGCGGGGAATATGGGCTTGATCTAAACAGCGCAAAAACCCTTAAAACAGAACTCAATGTTTTTGAAAAATTTGATCCAAAAATCCCTAGTGATTATGCTGGCGTGGATTTTCTTTTTTTGGGAAATATTGACCCATCTTTGCAGCTTGATGTTTTATCGAAGATGAAAAAGAGGCCAAAACTTGTTGTTGCAGATACTATGAATCTTTGGATTGAAAAAAAGAGGGAGGAAGTTTTAGAAGTTGTAGAGCAAGTTGATGTTGCGCTAATGAATGATGCCGAGGCGCGTGAACTCTTCAGAACAAGCAGCATAGTGAAGGCTGCGCGTGAAATCCTAAAGCGGGATTCTGAAGTTGCGATAATAAAAAAAGGCGAGCATGGCTGCGTGCTCTTTACAGATAGTTCCTATTTTGCATGTCCTGGCTATCCTTTGGAAAATGTAAAAGACCCAACAGGGGCCGGGGATTCATTTGGAGGGAGCTTAATTGGTTATTTGGCAAAAACGCAAGATTTTTCATTTGGGAATATGAAAAAGGGAATTGTCTATGCTTCAAGTGTTGCCTCATTTAATGCGGAAGGGTTTTCTGTGCAAAGGCTTTGTGAAATAAATATGCGTGATGTTACAAAAAGGTATGGGGAATTTAGTGAATTCGTGAAGTTTTAAAACAAGTATGTCCTACTTCTAGTCGGTTAAAATGGCCGAAAAAAAGCCCGTCGCCCAAAAAGAGGATTTTCAGGTCTGTTCGCGCTGTGGCTCTGAAAAACTTGTAAAGGAAAAGCTAAAGGATGGTTCAACACAATTTAGCTGCTCTGTTTGTAAATATGTAGGTCGGCCAACTGTTGTAAATGAAGAGCAGCAGGCCAAAATCAAAGCCGGGTATGAGGCTCAAAATGCAAACATGAAAGATGCGCGTACAGAGAGGTTTAGGCGGGTTTTAGAGAGAATAATTGCCCTTCTTGCAATACTTGCTCTTTTGTTTTTTCTTGCAATTGCAGCACTCATTTCAATTTTTGGATATGGGGTTTGAACCGATTTTGAATCCTGCTTTTGTACCATTGGGTTTGAGCAACCCTTTTAAATGGTTGCAGATCCATTTTTCTACGATTGTATGGGTTACAAGGTAGCTGATATCAAGCTTGCGTCAGATGGGGTAAACCAGATTGAATGGGCGCAAGAGCAGATGGGCGCTTTACTTGAAGTGCAAAAGCATTTCAAGAAATCAAAGCCATTTAAAGGAGAGCGCGTGGGCATGGCATTGCACGTGACAAAAGAAACTGCTGTTCTTGTTCGAACTCTAATTGCAGGCGGGGCAAAGGTTGCAATCACGGGCTGCAATCCTTTGAGTACGCAAGATGATGTGGCGGCAGCGCTTGCGCAGGAGGGCGTGCATGTTTTTGCAAAAAAAGGGGAAACAAAAGAAGAGTATTATGAATACCTAAACAAGGTTTTGGATTTTTTACCAACCTGTACAATTGATGACGGGCTTGATTTGGTAACAGAGGTCCACACAAAGCGCCCTGAACTTTTGAAAAATTTAAAAGTAGGAACCGAGGAGACAACAACAGGGGTAATTAGGCTTGCTGCAATGGCACGCGAGAAGGCACTAAAATACCCGGTGATTGCGGTAAATGATAATAAAACAAAGCACTTATTTGACAACTACTACGGGACTGGACAGAGCACAATTGATGGGATATTGCGCGCTACCAATATTTTATTTGCAGGAAAAACAGTTGTAGTTTTGGGTTATGGGGATTGTGGCAAGGGTGTTGCATTGCGCGCTAGCGGGCTTGGAAGCAATGTAATTGTAACAGAAGTTGACCCGGTAAAAGCTCTGCAGGCAAAAATGGACGGGTACTTAGTAATGCCGCTTGAAAAGGCACTTTCTTCGGGGGATATTTTTATTACAGTCACCGGAAATAAACACGTTATTGCAAAGCCTGATTTTAGGAAAATGAAAAACGGCGCAATACTTGCAAATTCCGGGCACTTTGATGTTGAAATTGATGTTGTAGGCCTTGAGGAAATCTCTTCAAAAAAGAGAAGGATAAGATGGCAACTAGATGAGTACAAATTGCGCTCCGGGAAAAAATTGTACTTGTGCGCGCAGGGCAGGCTTGTGAATTTAGGGTCGGCTGAAGGCCATCCTTCTGCTGTAATGTCACTTAGTTTTTGCGGCCAGGCACTGGCTTTAGAGTATGGGCTCTCACACGACCTTTCCCCCGGCCTGCATGTGCTGCCGTCTCAAATTGATGGGCATATTGCAAAGCTACAATTGCACGCAATGGGCATTCACATTGATAGCCTAACAAAAGAGCAGCAAAAATACCTTTCGAGTTGGAAAGAAGGGACTTAATTCTACATAAGCATATTGCAATTGCCAATTATTAGCATTTAAAGCCACTTATAGTCAAATTCTTCAATTGGTATAAAACCCCAAATTATATATTCCCTGCCCTACTATTATTGGATATGAAATTTTTAGAAGAGGATGATTTAACAGCACTTGCCCAAGGATCAGACGAATCTTCGATTATAGAGCTTCCGGATAAAGTTGATCTTGTTGATTTGATAGAGCAGCCAGCTTGGAAGAGCATTTTAATCGAACTTGTAAAAAAAGAGCGCATGGACCCTTGGGAGATTGATATTTCACAGCTTGCAAATAAGTATTTGCACAAAATTAATTCTATTTCAGGAACCGATCTTCGAATTCCTGCTAATGCACTTTTGGCATGCGCGATTTTACTAAAATTCAAGGCAAATGTTTTGCGCCTCTCGGAAATTGAGGATGAGGATGAATTTTTAGAGCAAAAAAGGCAGATGAGCCCTGATGAGAGGGCAGAATTTGAAGCTCTCTTGCCGGACCTTAAAAATATCCGCAAAATAAAAGAGGGCAAGGTCTCGCTTGAGGATCTTGTTTCAAGCATTGAAAAAATGCTGGAATCGACAAAAAAGAAAACCGACAAATCTATCTTGGGGCGCGAGCGCACAAAATTCACAATCCCTGCACATGATTTTGATATTGATAAGGCAATGGAAAAAGTGTATAAAATAATTACAAAAAATGTCGATTCACAAGGCCTAGTGCTATTCTCGCGCCTTCTAAAAGAGCAGGACAGTAGAGAGCAAATCGTGCGCACATTCATTCCATGCCTCTTTCTCACAAACAAGGGCAGAATAAACATGTGGCAGGACGTGTTCTTCGGAGAGATTTTCATTTCCATGAATTCTGCTGAAAAAACCGCATCCTCAAAAGGGGCTGACTAGGTCGGGGTTGCATAATTTTAATGCATGGATTTGCAAAAATTAAATTTGTAGTTGATGCCAAATGAGTATTGCCCATAAATTTAAAACTATTGTAGAGGAACTTGATACAAATAGGGATCTATTCTCACCTGTGGAGAAAGCTAAACATTTTGCGAGGTGGTTTGTTGCATCTGCTGCAAAAAATGCCGGATTCAAAAACTACCGTGTCATTCATACTGCAAAGCTCAAGCATCGCATAAATGGTAGGCCAATAAGGATATCTTTTAGGGTAGAAGCTGATGAGGGTGTTCTTCGGGAAATTTTTGTGAGAAATTTCTACCAAATTGATAGGGAAGTGAAAGTTGAAAGTGTCCTTGATATTGGATCAAACATAGGGTGTTCAGCACTCTATTTTGCCGCAAGGTTTCCGGGCGCAAGAATTGTGTGCAATGAGCCTGTAAGGGAAAACTTTGAATTGTTGGAAAGAAATATTGTGCAAAATGGGCTTGGGAAAACTGTTACTGCACAAATGCAGGCAGTTGCAGACAGAAATGGCGATGCGATTATTTCTTTATCGGATTTCCATGACTCGCATACGTTAATGCCAGTTCATGGTGCAAAGACTAGGTCTGTGCAAGTCAAAGACATATGCTCATTTGGGAAATTTGACCTAATAAAATTTGATATTGAAGGTTCAGAAGACGCCATTTTCACGCGCGGCAAAAATGTTTTACTTGGCGCAAAAGTTTTGGCGGGGGAGATACATTCAGATATGATAGGTGCCGTAAAAGCAAAAGAAATACTGGGTTGGCTCAATAAACATTTTGATGTTGAAATTAAAACAAAAGATCCGGCTATTCATTTTGTGGCTTATAGGAAAATTCAGCCTTAAGATGCTTTTAACTCTTAGATGATTAGGATTATAAATTCCGGATTTGTTATTATTGCATGGCAGATTTAAGTGAAAAAGATAAAAATAAAAAAATGGTTCTTGACGATTATTTTGCGAAAATTGATAAATCTATGAATTTAGCTGATGCTGCGGCTGCTCTTTATGGAAAGTTCAGGCATTTAGGTTTCACCTATACTCAAATTCATGCATGGTTAAAGACTGAAAGTAAGCCAAAGTCACGCCACAAAGTTGATAGAAGGGGCGGGGCGCATAATATTGCACAAATTACAGTAGAACAAGCAACGGGGAAAATCTTGAAAATAATGTCAGGGCGTTCAATTTCCGAAGCTGATTTTATTAGCAGAGTTGAAAGTGCAATGCGAAAAAAAGTTTTACCTCAAACAATTATGCATGCCGCGCGTAGATTAAATGCTACTTTAAAAAAGCCGGTTATAATAATAAGAGATGGAGTTCCACTGAGAAATGTTAAATTAGAAGTAAAAAGAGGTTTGGCTGCATTTGGGAAAACTCGCCCTGAGCTAGATATAGGAAAAAGAACCTTTAATGTCCATCATAGATAATTTTTATGCAAGATAAAATTGAGACAAGCGATAGTGCGAAATGGAAAGAAAAGCTCAGCTCAGAGCAATATCATGTCTGCTTTGAGGGCGGCACTGAAATTCCATTCACCGGAAAATATGTTCACAATAAAGAGACCGGGATGTATCAGTGTGTTGCGTGCGGGAATGTGCTGTTTGATTCTAAGACAAAATTTGATTCAGGTACAGGTTGGCCTAGTTTTTATGATGTTGCAAAAACCGGTTCAGTTAAACTCAAAGAAGATAATAGCCTTTTTATGAAGCGCACTGAAGTTGTGTGCGCAAAGTGCGGCTCGCACTTGGGGCATATATTTGATGACGGCCCAAACCCGACAGGAAAACGCTATTGCATAAATTCGGCGGCTCTCAATTTCAAGCCCAAAAAATAAATGTTTAATTTTCAAATTTTTTGAATTGTCTAAATCAAGTTGCTTGGCCTGTAGGGCAAATTGGGCCTAAAAATTGACAAAAAATCCATGACTGGAAAAGGACAGGGGGCCTTATGGGTTAAGGTTTGCCTTTACAGCAAGAATAGAATCAAAAGCTATTTATTGTACCTATTCCATCTTCTTGTCTATGGATTTTGAAAAGGGAAAAGAAAGGGCGTTTTGGGTTTTGCAAAAATGCTCCACAAAATATGGCCTTTATGCTTCCGGGGATAAAGATGGCTATACCCAGGTTTGGTCCCGCGATTCTAATATTTCATTAATGGGAGCAACGCTTCTCTACCAGAATTTTAAGGATGTTTTCAAAAAAAGCCTGCAAACACTTGCAAAAGCGCAGAGCAGCAAAGGGCAGATCCCTAATGCAGTTGATTTTATTGGTTCGATTGATAAGCCTGCTACTTTTGCAACTATTGATTCGAGCCTCTGGTTCATTTTAGGTGAGCACTTCTATAAAAAAAGATTTGGGCCAGCACTTTGGAAATTGCACAAAAAGAAAATAAGTGCAGCATTGCAGTGGGTCCAATACCAAGATGCCGGGGAAGATTTACTCCCTGAGCAGCTCCCTACATCTGATTGGCAGGATTGCTTTCCGCACAAATACGGGCATACAATAAATACGCAAGCGCTCTACTATGCTGCGCTCAAGGCAACAGGGGCCAAAAGCGCACAATTAAAAAAATTCAAAAAAGCTGTTGATTATTATTTGTGGTCAGATGATTTAGGTTATTTTTTGCCCTGGCACTGGAAAGATCATGGGAAATACAGCGAGCATGAGCATTGGTTTGATTCGCTTGGCAACGTACTTGCAATTGTTTTTGGACTTGCAAGCAAAGCGCAGGCAAATTCAATTCTTGATTATATTGAAAGGAAAAATATTGCAACCCCCTACCCATTGCGCTCAATATACCCGCCCATTAAAGAGGGAGATAGTGAGTGGAAAGATTATTTTAATGAGTGCCTTGCAAAAAATGCACACTCATATCTAAATGGGGGAATCTGGCCATTTATTGGAGCATTTTATATATGCGCTCTTCTTAGTGCAAATAGAAAAGAGTATGCTCTGCAGCAGTTCAGATTGCTCTCATCTGCATGCTCATTAGGAAAACCAGAGTGGGAATTTAATGAGTGGATTAGCCCAATTACAAAAATGCCGGCTGGCGGAAGGTTCCAGGCATGGAGCGCGGGTGGGTATCTTTTGGCATACGCGGCAATAAGGAGAGGGAAGAACCCTTTAGAGATTTAATTTTTGCTCAATTATTCTTGCAAACTGCAGGGAAGTTTTTTTGTAATCAAAATTTTTTACTGCATGCTCTCGCGCACTTTTTCCTAATTGTGCGGAAAATTCATTATCTTCTAAGAGTTTGAGAAGGTGCACTGCAAGATCGTCAATATCTGCGCGCACTGCAAAGGTTTTTGGTTTGTCAAATTTTATTATGTGGTTTTTTTCAAAACCCATATCCTTGTAAGCCCATTCCTGTTCAAGTTCTATAGTTTCCCCGACTTTTGTGCAAAGCCCGCTCTTTCCATGGATTATTGTATCCTTTAGCCCCATTGCATCAATTCCGAGCACAGGAACCTCGCAGCACATTGCCTCAACTTGCAGCATCCCAAATCCTTCGATTCTACTGGGCGCTGCATAAATATCAGCTGAGTTCAAAAGCACGCGAAGAGTTTCACGAGATATCGCGCCATCAATGTATTTTATTTTTTTACGAAAGCCAAATTCTTTGATTATCTGCGCCTCTGCCTTGTAGTGATAATTAGGCTCTTTGTTCTCCCAGCTCTTGCCTACATATTTCCAATTGGTAAATTTATTTCCTATTTTGCCAAGCGCCCTTAGTACTTCTTGGAACCCCTTGCTAGTAGTATCCCCGCCAATTGTAAGAATCATTTTCTCATCAGGTTTTACTCCAAGATATTCTCTCATTGCTACTATGCGAGGATCAGATTTTGGAATTGGGCTCATTTGATCTGTGTCAATTCCAATTGGCATTGGCACAATGTTCTTGCCGGAAAACCCATCACGGATATAAGTTTGTTTTACCCAATTGCTTGTTGTAAAAATCAAAGGGAGCGATTCTAGTATTTCATGGTAGTTTGCAACCCATCCATCTGCATTTAGCCAAGGCACCGGAGTAATGCCGTGCTCTTTTGGATGCGTTACAATATCCGGGGTATCTCCCCAAAATCCAACTCCTATTGCAACATCTGGTTTTTGGCTTTTGTATATGAATTCTTTTTCAAAATTTGCCTTTCTGCTTGCCGGAAATATAGTATAGCCATTATAAACAAGGCCCTGGCGCAAAAATTCCCCCTGCAAGCTAACGCCGTCAAGTTCTGGGGGATAGGGGTAGAGCAGTGCTGCGGTGAATTTTCCATTTTTCCCATTTTGTAATTTCATTATAGCACTTTCCTAAAATTTTCAATAGGGCAGCAACTTATATATTCAAAGCCGCCTTTCTCAAAACCATATACTTTGTGGATTAAATATTTTTTCCTCTCGTATTCTTCATCTGAAAGTTCAAATTTTATAGTGGCTTTTGGGTTTGGTTCGCAGCGAAAAGGGTTTTCTTTTCTTATATAATCAAATACAAAAAGTTCCTTGCACTTTAACATTCCGCCTTCTATGAGTTCAAGTACAGATCTGTGCACTTCTTTGTGCCTATTATGCCCATATTCTCCTTTTTCTCCGTGCGTAAAAACAATATCAAATTCCTTATCTGCACAAATAGGTTCAATTCTTGCCGATACTTCGCTAAGATCTTTTAGAGGATCTTGAGGGTGGTCATCGTCAAGGTCTGAAATAAATCCACGCGCGCCAAGTTCTGTGCACACGCGCAAAAATTTTGGCTTTCTATCAGGATCGTCCTTGCGGCAAAGGCTAAGTATTGTCCACTCCAAATTTTTTTCGCGGATTATTTTGCCGCCCATCCAAATTGTTTCATCATCAGGGTGGGCAACTATTACAAGTGCCTTTGGCATAAGAAATAGATGGTGCTAGCAAAAGAATAAATACCAAGCCTTCGCAATAGTGCTCGGCAGGATATGCTAGTGGTATGATGTTATGGGCAGAGTTTTTGCAATTGGAGATATCAACATTGATTTTTTTTCACATCTTACCTTGCCGATAAATTTTGGCGAGGAACACAAAACAGATTTTTATTACACTCTTGGCGGGAATGCTGCAAATTTTTCAGTGGGAATTTGCCGTCTTGGGGTTGAAGGGGCAATTGTTGCAAATATTGGCAGTGATATTTTCACTTCTTTTTTGCAAAATGAAATTTCAAGGGAAGGAGTAAAAAATTTACTGATGAAATCTTCCGGGGGGAATGGCATTTCAAATATTTTGGTCCAAAAGCTTGGCGAGCGCGCAATACTTTCCCAAAAAGGGGCTGTTGCGCAATTGGATTGCAAAAAGGTTGCACGTACAATTCTTCCAAAGATTCGCAGCGGCGACATTGTCTATTTTGGGGCATTTTTCCATCTTCCTAAATTGAGAAAGGGTTTTGCCAATCTTTTGCGGTCTATTAAAAGGCGCAAAGCAAAGGTATTTTTTGATGCGTGTTTTGATACGTATGGTAATTGGGGAGTTAAAAGTTTTTTGCCGCTAATAGATGTATTTTTTGCAAATGAAATTGAATTGCAACATATAAGTGGAAAAAAACCAGAAACAAAAGGGATAAATTGGCTCTTTTCAAAAGGGGCAACTGAAGTTGTTCTCAAAAAAGGCAAAAAGGGAGCTTCATATTTTTCAAAAAATATTTCCTGCCATATGCCTGCTTTGGATGTAACTGCTTTCAATTCTACTGGCGCGGGGGATTTTTTTGATGCAGGCTTTACTTATGGTTATCTAAATAATTTTAGCCCTAAAAATTGCCTGCTTGCAGGTTCGTTTGTTGCTTCCAAAAAGATAAGTTCGAAAAACTATTTTTCGCCAAATGAAAGTTCACTCAAAAAGTTTTTAGGGCAGAGGAATTTGGAAGAAATTGTGGAAGTGAAAAACTATAACGCTCTTTCAAAAAAAGCGGCCAAAATTATTGCAGCGCAGCTGCAAAAAAATCCTAGTTCAACTCTATGCCTTGCTGCTGGCAAAACTCCAATAGGGGTTTACAAAAACCTTGTACAGATATATAGGCGTGGGGAAGTAGATTTTTCCGGTGCAAAATTTTTAGAACTCGATGAATATATTGGAGTTTTAGCAAATGAGAGTTTTGGGGATTTTTTAAAAAAATCATTTATTGAAAAAGTGAATTTCAAACCCGAAAATGTCTTTTTATTCAATCAAGTAAAAAATCCACAAAAAGAGTCATCGCGCCTTGCGCGAGTTGCCCGTAGAGGAATTGATCTGCTGCTCTTAGGAATTGGGGAAAATGGTCATATTGCATTCAACGAACCCGGAAGTTCATTTTTTTCAAAAACTCGAATAGTGAAAATACCAAAAGGGGTGCTTAAAAGAAGGGGTGTAAGGCTATCAAAAAATCCTTCACATGCTTTTACAATCGGAATGGATCAAATTTCTAGGTCAAAAAAAGTAATTTTGATTGCGAGCACAAAGAAAAAATCGAGCGCGCTTTATGGTGCGGTTTGCAAAAAACCTTATACAAAAGTTCCTGCAAGTATTTTGCAGCGCCATCCAAATTCAATTATACTGGGGGACAGGGCAGCGCTCTTTAGGGCAATGAAAAATTTAAAGGGCTAATTTGAATTATTTGAAATTAAAAGCCTTGCAAATAGATATGAAATAGTTGATTCTGCTCCCTGGTTTGCATTTACACCTTTTCTTGTAAGGCCATCAAAGCAACCGCCAGTAGATTCATCATATAGTACCTGGTTACCTGAGTTTTTGCCCAAAAACCAATCAAAGGAGGCACGTGCTTTTTTGAGGTATTGCTCCTCACCGGTTTTTTCAAATGCTTTAAGATATGCAGTTGTCATTCCTGCTGCTTCTATTGGTTGTTGGTCATAAATCGATCTCACTTTGCCCTTTACATACCAGTTCTCTTGTCCAATGGGGACAAGTTTTCCTCCGATAAAGAGCGTTTTTGTAAGAAAATCCATCGATTCGCGGGCAATGCGCTCTGCTATTCCGCTCTTATCATGCTGTTTTGCCTCAAAGAGCGCTTCAGGAATTCTGCTATTTCCGTAAGTGAGGTAGTTTTCAAACCAATTCCATTTTCCATCTTTGCTATTTTCGTAATGGGAAATAAGAGAGTCCAAAAGCTTGCCACTTGAGATGGCGCTTGTGTTATTTCCAAGATAGCTATGTGAATTTATCATGCCAATTAGTGTTTCGGCTTGCGCGCGTGGAGATGTTATTTCTGTTTCATTTGTCATTGTCCTTTCAAGCATTTTTTTTGCCTGCAACCTATACTGATCTGGTACTGTGCTATTTAGTGCTAGGCTAAGGGCCCAGATCGTGCGCCCAAAACTATCCTCGCTGCCAATTTCATCTGCAAATTCGCGGTTCCCATCAAGTACATTGTGGAATTTGCCGTCATTGGTTTGGCATTTTTCTATAAAATCCATGTATGTTTTTGTAAATTTTAGCATTTTTTTGGTCGGGGATTTTTCATAAGCTTTAAGTGCAACTGCAAGGGCGCGCGAATTATCATCAAGAGTATATCCGCTCTCTTTGTCAGGGGTTGAGTAGCGGCAAAATTGTATTATGCCAAAATCGTCGGTAAGTTCGCTAAAGTGGCTAAAATTTATTCGCGGTAGGTTGCTAAATGCTGTTGAATCAAAATCGGAAAGGTTGCAGAATATATCAAAATATTGTGTGGAAACATTTGGCCAGGTCATGCTCCTGCTGTATTCAAAGGCATTTTTTTCAAAAGTCTCACGCATTTTTTTATTGCTAAGTACCTCTAATATGTTTGAGGAGAATTCCTCGGGGGAATTTTGTGTAAGTACTATTCCTCTGCCTTGCGAGAGCACTTCGCTGTTGTATTTATTGTTCGAGGCAATTATTGCTTTTCCGGCGCCCATTGCATAGCTTATTGTTCCACTGCAAATCTGCCTAGGGTCAAGTGAAGGCGAAACATACACGCTTGCAAGGCGAAGGCATTCTATGATTTCTTTTAAAGTGAGGAACTTGTCTAAAAATTTGACATTGCCTCCAACTTTGAGCTTTTTTGCAAGTTCAATTAGTTCTGTTCTATAGCTTTCCCCTTCATGTTCGCGAACGCGCGGATGGGTTTCTCCAACTATTAAATAAGTGGTATCCGGATAGCGTGCAAGTACTTGGGGAAGGGAGTTTATTACATTTTCAATTCCTTTGCCCCTACTAAGCATTCCGAATGTTAAAAGGATATTTGAATTTGTAATCCCGTACTTTTTTTTGAGTTTTTCTGAATGGCCAAATTTTATTGTAGGGACTCCGTGGGCAATCACTTCTATTTTTCGATTCGATATACCGTAGCGATCCGAGAGCAATTGCTTTGCTGTTTTTGTCATTACAACAACTTTATTGCTCATCGAGCATATTTGTTGCACTACTGATTTCATTTTTTCAGATGGGTCATCTAGTACGGTATGAAGTGTTGTCACTTTGCTCTTTTTTAGCTCTGACATGAATTTTAACAAATGCTCTCCACACTCTCCTCCAAAAATACCAAATTCGTGCTGGATATTCACTACACCAACATTTTTCATGGAGTTTAGTTTTTGCGCTGCCAGTTCATAGCTTGGGATTTCCTGCTCTGTAATTGAATCGAGGACTTTTTTTGGGTATTTGTAGAGCCGAGATTCAGATTCATTGAGTGCGACAATGTTTGCGCTAAGCACGTTCCCGAATTTTTTCTGGATAGATTCGGATAGATCTTTTGTAAAAGTTGCAATGCCGCATTCTCGCGGCGGATAAGTTGACAGGAAAACTACTTTTGTGGACATTCAAATCTCTGTGCGTTTATTTTTTTTAAAAATATTTGTAGAGATATGCCTTGAAGTTCTTTATTAGGATTTTGTTTGGGGGATTTTTGAGAAATTGTCGCATTAATTGCAAATTGCAAATTTTTTTGAGCTAAAATTTTCAAGAAAGCGAATTGAGAATGTCTTTGATTGCAATTTTTCGCACTTCGATATTCGAATCTGCCGCCCCGCAGTAGATGAGTGCGGATTTTTTGTCAAGTGATTGCACAAGTGAACTTGGGAATACGACTCCTTTTACAAACCCATTTTTTTCAAATTCATATTCTGGGGAAAAAAGCGGTTCTTTGGATGGTGTTATTCCAATAATTTTTTGAGGGTTTTTTTTGTCAAATAGAACGGCCCCTGCGCTATAAATTTTCGGGGATTCCTCATTTCCGATTTCGCTGTGCCGGACTCCGTGGTATATCATAAGCCAGCCTTCGCTCGTTAGAATTGGCACGGTTCCTGCACCGATTCGCACCTGCTCCCATGAGTTTTTGCGCGGGCTCATAATGGGCCTGTCTTTTCCCCAAAAAAGAAGGTCTTTTGAATATGAAATCCATATCCGAGGTTTATCAAATATCATTGTGCCCTCAGGGCGGTGCAGCGCGGCGAAGTAACCATTGAATTTTTGTGGGTATATTACAACATCTTTGTTTTGCTGGCGGAAAATTATCCCCTTGCGCTGCCAGTTATTTAGATCAGAAGAGAGTGCTAGTGAAGTTGAAACCCCGCTTGACATTGAAACCGAGACATAGGTCATTGCATATTTTTTTTCTTTTTCAAAATATGTAATTCGTGCATCTTCAACGCCAAAGTCCCCATCTTCTTCTCTTCCTGCAAAATCTGGCTTTTTGCTAATTTTTTCAACTTCAAGTCCGGATTCATCTAGTGTTATTTTGCGAAAGTGTGATATTGTTGGCAACCGGGAGATATCTTCGTGGATTACAAAACAATCCTTGTTCCATCTGCATATATGGCGCGGTATTTTGTCCACTACTATTTTTGTTGAGTTTTTTCCGCTAAATCTTGGGGCAAGAAAGTATTTGTCACCGTGGTGCGGGGTCTCTGCAACGCGCGCAAAAAGAACTATTTTTCCGCTTCCAAGTCTCACTGCCCCGGGGTTTAGGGCTCCGCGCACCCGAAAATTTGCAAGTGTTGGCTCTATGTCGCGAGGCCGCAAAAGCAGAGTGGTTTGCATTTTCATGTTTATTTTAAAGGCAAGATTGCTATTTATACCTTACTTGGGCTTTTGATATCTTGCCATATTTTGGGAATTATCAAATATCAACTCTGTTTTGCTGCTTTGCGCTTAAAAGTGAGCTTTTTATACCCGATTTGCCAAATATTAGCGGCAAATGGGGTTTGTGGCGATGATTGAGCCTCTGAAACAATTTTACTATTCTCTTGAAGACAAGTACTACGAAGTGCTGGATAAAATCGATGAGAAGGTTCCGGTCTATTCAGTAATTGATCCTATTGATAAGTACGTTCCAAGCTTTTTGCTTTTTTTGCTCCTAGTGCTAGCACTTCTTGTAGGGCTTTTTTTTGCAATTGCTGGCGATTCACTTTTTTCCACACAAAAGAGTGCCGATTTTGTAGTATTGGACCCAAATGGAGACCCGCTACCGGAAGTAGAGGTATTGTTAACGCATGGATCTGTAACTGATGTGCAAGTTAGTGATGCATTCGGGGAATTTTCAATTTTGATTGATGGCAATAGCGCCCTTGTAGAAATTGATGAAGGGGATTCGTTTGAGCATTTTTCACAAACAATTGAAATTGAGCCGGGGATTGTAAATGAAATAAGGCTTTCTGCAAAAGAAGCGCAAGTGCTTGAGAGGTTTTTGGAAATAAAAGATGAAAATGGACGGCCATTTGAAGGGGCAAGCATAAGATTTACTTGCAGTAAAGGTCTACTGCCTCCAAACACAATTACAAATGCAAAAAGCACTGAGCGAATCTTGGCATCAACCGATTGTGGTATACTCTCGGCAGTTGTAACCGCATTTGGCTATGAAGAAGTCAGAAAAGATCTAACAGTCACGCGAACAGTAATAGTACTAACTCCAATAAGTTCAGGGGATGAATTGAATTCAGAAGTAGTAGTGTTTGTTGAAGATAAAGCTACAGGGAATGCCGCAGCAGGAATTGACCTAAAGCTCTATACAAAAGATAATGTCTGGGCAGGCCAGGGCCAATCTGACAATTCCGGGGCTTATATATTTGAAGCCTCGCCGGGAGAGTATTTTATTCGGGCATCTGATCTTAGCCCAGTTCCTAGCTACAAAAATTCTGATAGTGAGTTTTTTATTTTAGAAGAAGCGCAGAGTAAAAATATTTCAATTTCACTTGAAAAAATAATTGCATCTGAGGCGCGCAATATAGTTGTAAAATACATTGACAAATCATCAAAGCAGCCGATTGCCGGCGTAATGGGGGTTTTGCACGATGGCAATGTAATTGCGCAGCAAGATTCATCAAAGCAGGATGGGATAATTCCATTTTACAATGTCGAGCAAAGAAGGCTCTATTCGCTAATATCAACCCACGCCGAGTATGTGCTCAAGGTTTCAAAAGATATCCCGCTAAAATCCGGCACTGATTCCAACCCGTTTGTAGTAGAGCTTGAAAAGGCAACTGCACAGAATTCCGGCAAAGTGGTTGTTAGTGTAAAAGGGTTTGACTCAAAGCCTGTTTCTGATGCTAAAGTTGAAATCTATAGCAGCGATCATAACTTCTCCTTGCTCTCATCACTGACTTCCCAAGAAGGGAGCGCAATATTTTCAAATATGCCTCTTGGAAAATACCACGCGCAGGCAAGTGCTTCGGGGCAGAACGGAAAATCTGACGAAGGCGCCCTTGTTGCAGGGTCTGATTTATTGCTCTCAATTGTGCTGGTTTTAGAAAACGGGTCAATTGAACTTGAAGCTGTTGATCGAAATAATAATCCGGTAGCAGATGCAAAGGTTAGTTTTTTTGATGCAATTGTTGGGAAAATTGGGCAGAGCCAGACTGCGCAGAACGGAATTGCCCCAAAAGCAGAATTTAAGGTCAACCTAAAACCCTACGCCCTTGTTGAAAAGCAGGGGTTTTTGCCACACCAAACAATAGCTTTACAGCTATCTGCAAACCAGACAACAAAAGTGAGGGCGGTTTTGCGTGAGGAGATGGATAACACCGGGCTTGTGTGCGATTCAAATAGTTCGGTTTGCATTGGGCTTTTATCTATTCTAAAAACCAATAGGCAGCGCGCTACAATTCTAAATGATAATTCATCTTACATTTTGGTTTTTGAAGTAAAATCAGATGGCAATCTCTCTGAAACAAAAGCGGTTGTACGAACAGGGCTTGATTCGCAGCTTACCGCAAATGATTCTTTAGTGGTTGTAAAAAAAGTGAATACACCACTAGCTTCTGCAGTGAAGTTCTCCAATTTCAATGCAACAGACCCATATGCTGATGCAGAAGTTACTCCAAATGATGGCAAGCAGGCAAAAGTTAGCTTTGGCAACTTAGGCCGCGGGACCTATATTTTTGAAGTTGAAGTTTTCATAAAAAGCACTGAACAAGAAGACGCCCCGATTGAAATAAGGTACGGGGCAAGCGCCAAAAAAAATGGCACGACAATATTTGCTCCGCCACAGGGCCTCTTTTTGGAAAAGTTCATACTCAATAAGCCGCTTGAGTGCGACCCTTCAAAAGATGGCTGTAATAATTTCATTTTCCAGGCAACCCTATCTGAAGCTGCAAAAACCCATCTTCTGACCCCGGTAGTTCTAAGTGCCACGGAGCGCCAGCAGTTGCGAGAGGATGTTGCATATAATTTAGGCCTTGTAATACACAACACCCACACAGGCAAAAAGACATTTTCAAATGTTGTGCTAAAAGTTGAAACTGATAACGGGGCAGTATCTACGACTCCAGCTAGTATTCCAATTTCCCAATTTGCATTTGGCACAAGTTCCGGGTTTGATGTTGCGCTATCGGCTATTCGGCCATCTGCTGCAACGCTTTTGAAAATTTCTCTAGGGCTCCAAGAGCAGGATGCCAATATTTCTTTCCCGCTAAGCGTTGCAGAAAAGGGGATATTTTTAGTTGAAGCGCTTCCACAAACGCTAACTGCCGGAGTTGCGACAAACCTTGTAATAAAGCTCTCTGATTCAGTTTCAAAAGAAGCAGTAAGGGGCGCTATTGTAAAGTGGTATTCGACTAGAGTTGATGCTGAAGGAAAAATCAATTCAATAAGCGCGCTTGAAGCAACACATCTCGGGAATGGTTTTTACACTGCCCAAATACCTGCAAGAAGTGCTGGGCAAAATATTTTCATAACTGCAGAAAAAGCAGGCTACCAGACATCTTCAATTCTTGAAATTATTTCGCAAAATGTAACATTTCCCGTACTAACCTCCGGATTTGATTGTATTTCAATTGATAAGGAAAAATTGCAGTTAGCAAGAGGCGGATCTTCACAATTCACCCTCTCATCAAATAATTGCCCATCGGATGTAGAGGTCTCACTCTTTGTCCCTTCAGCTAGCAATATTTTGCCAAACCTTTTGCAAAGCGGGCCGATAACCCTTAAGGGCGGCTCATCCACAATCACGCAATGTGAAGCCTGTGTCTCATCCACACTCAGAAAAGGCGCAAACCTTACAATTACTGCTCTTGGGGACAAACTCTCAGGACACTATGATGTATATGTTAGGGCAAGATATGTTGGGGAGCAGCAGTTTTCACAGTTCAAGGTTGTTGAAGTTGAGGTAATGCCACTTGCAACTGATAATTTTGATCTGAGCAAATCAACATTTGATATTTTTGCGGCTAAAGACAGCGCATTTGCAACAAATCGCAATGATGTTGCCATTGGCGACTTTTGGATACCAAAAGTATCATTCGATCTAGAATCGAGGGGCAAATATAGTGCGGTGCAGCAGAGATTTGAAACAATCGCGCCGGTGAGTTTTAGTTGGACAGTGAATGCAAAGATTGCAGATTTTGAGCCAAAATATGTGAAAAAATCAACGTTCATAATTTTCGGCAATCCTCCTGCAACTACTCCATTATGTGAAGGGTGTACATTGCTCTGCAGGAGTGACAAAATAGTACCAGGTGGAAAGTGTGAAAATATTTTCTCATTCAAGCGCTCGGATTATGGGCTCGAAAAAATATCAGGGGCCCAGGATCCAAAACTTTATTTAGAGGAAATATGGTATAATCGTTTCACACGGATTATACTAAATACCAGCATTTTATTTCAAGATTTTAATGAAGCCGACTGCTCCACATCAGATCCTCTGCGCCATGAGAATTTCAACGGAACTCCAATAGATATCACCGAATTTTTGAAAAATGACAATTCGCAAAATGACCTTTTGGCAATTTCTTGGCCAAACAAAGGTTGCTCTAAGCAAATAGTTGCAAAATTCCGTGTCGACTATATGGATATAGATTCAGCTAGCAAAGGCCCTTTAGTAGAAAGGGAAGTGACAAAATCTGAAGATGAAATAATAATTCCGGAAGAGGGGAAAATTTATGACCTTGGCACCATTTTGCCGCAGGATTTGGGGCAAATAAATAACCTTGACCCTACATTTGATTTTATTGAATTGAATGTCACAAATACTTCAGGTGGATTATTTGAAACATGGCTAGAAGGCACTGTTGCAACCGGAATTTCTGTAAAGGGCAGATATGTAGGAGACCCGCGCGTCTTATCTTCGAGCATTAATTTTGATGTGGTGAATTCCTCCCTTTCAGGAAGGGACTATGGGATTTTGGAAGTAAAGGATTATATTTCTGCAACCCAGGTACCAAATTTTACCGATGTCGCCTTTGCATATACAATCGAATCAAGATCGGCAACATCATCCCAAACCCAAGTGCAGCAATCTAGCGTGCGCGCAAATGGCCTTGAAAAAGAGCTTGGTAAAATTTCACCTTCACTAAAAGGCCCCGGAGTCACTTACATAATAAGTGATGATAGCGAATTTGCAGTCACTTATTTTAAGGATGCCCAAGGCAAGGTTACTTTTAGAACAGCAGACCCGCAAGCAACAGTGTATGTGCGCACCGCATTCAATATGATCGCTGCAAGAACACTAGATATTGCATTCCTCTTTGATACATCAGGCAGCATGGACAACGAATGGATAACCCTGTGCGCCCGCAGGGATGAAATACTTACAGATTTGCGCTCAAAAGGATTTGATGTACAATACTCAGCTTTCGGAATGCTTAATGCAAGAAATTCGCCATCCGGACAGCCTTGCACAACCGCTACTGCAACTTGGCCTTCGGCTGCGGGAATTTCATCCCAACCAAATCCATTTACTGACAGCCTTGATGAGAGCTGGGGCCCTGACGGGGTTGATGCAATCAATAAGTTTGGATGGCGGCCAGATTCGCGAAGGGTACTTGTAGTAATAGGTGATAATGCGCCATCCGGAAGGAATAATTTTGCACTCTCATGTAGCCCATATGTTGAAGGTTCGTGCTATTGGAGAGCAGGGGTTGAGGAGAAATTAGCGGATGATCTAATAACTGCTGCAAAGGCAAAAAACATTTCAGTATTCTTCTTCTACCCAAGCGATATGGAATCAACTGTAACAAATCTTCTCGGGGCAACTAATGAAGGTGGGCCGCGCTGGGATAGTACACGAAATGATGCTGTTGAATTAATGGAATATGTAGCGGCGCAAACCGGAGGAGTTGTTGAAACATATGAAAGCGAAGTGGATCAAACAGCTGATCCTATAGATAGGTTCATTTTACTCATACAAAAATCAACACACCCAATAGTTTCTGAGTACTTCCATGTAAGGGTTGACTCGGGAAAAGAAGGAGTGTGCTATGGCCCAGGAGGAATTGAAGGCGCAACAGGCAGGGCTGCAGTGCCACGCATATTACCATCTTGGAATTGGAATGTTATCACTACTGATACTTGCGATGCATTCAAATTCGATTCAGGTGCTGCAAATTCAGAATTTGTTTACTGCGATGCAACGCAATTTACAACGGAAATTGTAAGAAAACTAGAAAGGGTCAAAAGGGATACTGCTGCCGGGAATTTTTCAAGTTCAGCAAAAATTGCAAAATTCAATGCATACTTGATGCGCGATGGTTACTCTTCAGACTTTTTACAAGACTATTTAGTTGCAATGACACAGCTTAGTTTTTTCAATACCCCGACTTCATTTACAAATGATGCTGATGGGTTCAAGAAAATTTTTAGTGATGCAAAAATAAAATTCATCGGAAAGAATCATTCAGTTACGCCTCTACCGGCTTCAGGATTATATGAAGTTAGCGTTTCATTAAAATTCGGGTCAGCTGGCCAGTGGGTATTTTTCACCCAGCAAGGATCCAATGTTGAAGTGGACGTTACACTCGAATTAAAGGACGAACTCGATTCAACCAATGCCCTCTACTACATGCCAATTGATGGGATGGTTGGGGCAACACCGGCTAATGTAAATGTTGTAGATAGGGTTGGCTATGGAACAGGGTTTTCCGGGCAGGGGGATTCTCTAAAGCTCTATAGTTCAGTTGGCGGCGGAGAGATTACAATAAGCGGTGTTTCACCGGCTTCGCAGCCAATAGCCTCAGTTGCACTCTCCAAAAAAACTGATTTTGTAATTACAAACCAATTAGCAAGGTCAAAAATACTCTCGATTGCAAAAACAGGCCAAGGGCAATTTGATCTCACGTACGCCCCGAGCAATGCAACTCCTTTAATGGTGCAAATAACAAAGCCTTCCTCTTCAACTGACGCCCCATTATTTTTGCAAATAAAACAAGGGGCGGTTGCGATTACAGGGCTTGATTATTTATCGGTGTGGAATGGGGTTGGGTCTGATCTTTCACAGTGCCGCTCATTTGATGGCCAAGCACTAATTAAAGCAAAGCAGGACCTGAGATATTCATCCTATTCAGTGCCTTCTCAATCATGCAAGATAGCAGATCCGCAAAATTCATTTGGTTTCTACTGGGCTGGGCTTAATAGTGGAATCATTCAGAACAATTATTACCAGACAGTGATATACACTCCAAACAAGAATTTTAGCATTTTAAATGCATGTGAAGCTACAAATTTGAGAATAGTAACCCCAGGCGCTGATATTAGTGGCACAACCCCGGTACTACTAGACTATGGGCAGAGTGTAAATTCACTTTCTGAGATTTTCAAATTGGTTGAAGATGGCAAGGTTTGCGTTTCTAGTAGAGTTGAAAACAATACCGAGCGCACAGAGTTTTGGTGGAATGAACAAAAAATAGCCGGCGAACTTGCAAATGCAAGAAAGCAGCTCTTTTGCACATCTGCATCAGCTGCATTGTGTGCATATCCTCTTCCATCGCAGTTCCAGTGCACCTGAATCGCCCTTAAAGACATGGTATCAGACGGGCAAAATTTGTCATTGCTTTATTGTTTTGCCCATTTCAAATATAAAAATGGCTGGGCTCTTGAATATTGTGGCAGGCCTTATGAGAAGGTTTATTTACTTGCGCATTTTATTTAATCCATGGGTAGTAAATCAGAGCCACATAGTAATCAAATTTTGAGGCTTGGCGTTCTTGCCGCTCTCTTGCTTGCACTTTTGTTTGCACTTGTTTTTTTCAATATACTTTCATGCGCTGCTATTCATCCATCTGGTTGTGATGTGTACTATTCGATTTTTTCAGGCGGCAAACCAAAAATACTTATAGTATATGGGGATAGTGGCCTTGGCGACCCACAAGCGCTCGAAGGTGTTTTAAGGTCGCCTCGAATAGGCGCGCGGGTTAGTTCAAAGCACCTTGACACTGTTTCTTTGCCAAACCTAATGGATAGCCAGCTTGTAATTGTTGAGCGGGCAAGAAAAATGGACATCAAAGACATCCGCATGTTCCAAGATTATGTTACGCGTGGCGGAAAGCTTGTCTGGATTGGCGATGCGGGTTCGCTTGGTGAGCGCGAAACCGATTTGACTTATTTTTTGAAATATTCGGAACGAAAAGAGGGCGGGAGCGCAGATTACATTGGCCCTTGGGCTAGAAAATCCGGGGACAGGCAGGTTTCGCTTGATTATCTTCTGGGGGTGAATTTCCGTGCTAACTATTGTGAGATTTCACAGTGCAAAGATGGTACTCTTATTGGTCATTTTGACATTGCAAACAGCGATAAGCAGCTTGTATATGGACTAGCTGATTCTGTCCCATTTTATGGGGATTTTTCACTAGTTGCAATCAATGAATCTTCATACCAAACAACCCTTGCATATTTAGACTATGGCGCCCCGCTCACAGGAAAGCCCCCTGCGCAAAACTTCTGGCTAAGAGGAGAGAGGGTTGATTTTGGCCAAAGTTTGCCGATTATTGTTTCAAGCGGGGTTGGTTCAAGGGTTGCCTATTATGCGTTTGCGCCGGAGTATTTTGTCGGTGAGAACATGCCGTTTGATAAAAACAATGAGCGGATTGCGTATTGGGGGATAATTGAGAACCTCTACTTCGGAATGCTCTACAAATAAATTTTAACAATTTAAAAACTTTTAAAAAAATTAAAAATGCCTCGGGGCTTCAGTTGTGCCTAAGCCATAATGTCGTTGTTTTATGTCTTTGTTTTGTAGTGTGGCAAATTTTTTATAAGCAGCCGACAGATGAAAAATCGTTTGCCTTAAGGTCATATGTGTACTCGATATACTTATTATCCGGCAGATCAATTGTGAGTTTTGTCGGCTCCACTTGGTTTCCTAAAAACACCACCATGTACTGGGCACTAGTTCTTGTTGTGTTGGTTCCATAAATATCGAGTAGCTTGCCGGATTTTATTGAAAATTTGAATGCATTGTTTGTAGTAACTGTATCGGTTGTATTTGCGGTTGTTGCACTTATTTTGCCATTTCCGGTTGCTGAAAAATCAGAGCTCGAATCATTCTTTAGCCTGATGATCTTTACTCCAAGGCCTTTTTTGCCTTCAAAATCAGGCACGCAGGTAAATGTTAGCTTTTCAACTTTTATATCGCTAAGAAGTGTTTTCTCTACAGGGGGGAGATCTTGGCATTTACAGGCACTGCATTGCTGATTTGACCCGCAATCAGAATTTGCCTCGCATATTTCCCCGTTCTCCTTTTTCCCATTCCCGCAAACGGCTGCTGGTGTGGCAACTGGCTCTTCTTCTTGCTCTTCTAGTTGAGTTGAATTCTCAGTTGAATCGACATTAATATCAATAATACTTGAAGTTGCATCTTGCTCCAAAATTGATTTGGTGTCCTTTTGCAAAGTAGGAGAGGTAGTAAAATCAGAATTTAAGAGCACAAATCCGGTTATTGCAACAATTCCAAGGGTTGCTAGCAATAGGAATGCAAAGCCGACCACAAGGCAAACTGCAATTATTTTATCTCTATCCATCTCAAAGTAGTAAATGCAAATAAGTATTTAAATCGGATTCTTCACACTACCTGCCAATTGGCAAAATAGTAGTTCTTAAAGATTTGCAGGCATCTACTTTTAGCGCCCCTATAGTATAGTCTGGATAGAATACTGGCTTCCGGCAATCATTTTGGAGGCAAATATAACCAAAACGATTGGAAAGAGCCAAAGACCTGGGTTCAAATCCCAGTAGGGGCGATAAATTCTTTAACTGCCTTTACTTTTTTGAGGGGGCAAATGTGCCATCTATAATTTCAGACCTTATCTTTTTTATCAAATTTTGCAGGAAAAAAATATTGTGGTAAGTTAAATATTTTCCGGCATTCTCCTCTTTTGTCCTGAAGAGATGGTGAAGATATGAGCGCGAATATTTTTCGCACACAAAGCACTCGCACTGAGTATCAAGTGGTGAGAGGTCGAATTTGTTACCAGCTGCATCTATATTGATGTTGCCTTTTCCACTAAATGCCCTGCCATGGCGCGCGGTACGAGAGGCATAGCACGAATCAAAACAGTCAATCCCTAGTGAAATTGCTTTTACTATCTGGTCGGCTGACCCAACACCCATCATATATCTGGGTTTTTCTTGTGGCAAAAATGGGATGCACGCCTCTACTGCCGGAAATGTTTTGCTCTGCTCCTCTCCTATTACAAGGCCACCGATTGCATAACCATCAAAATCAATTGAGGCAATTTGCTTTGCACTCTTTTGTCGAAGCGCTAAATCAGTTCCGCCCTGGCATATTCCAAAGAGCATTTGTTTTTTGTTCAAGTGCGCTTCTTTACATCTTTTTGCCCAATCGGTAGTTCGTTGCACGGCTTCTTGCAATCTTGCAGAGGTTACATTTGCAGTGGGCACATCATCAAGGCACATTGCAACATCGCTTCCAAGGGAGTTTTGGATTTTTATGGATTCTTCTGGGGTGAAGAGCATTTCTTTTCCGCTAAATGGGTTGCGAAATTTCACTCCATCTTCAGATACTCCCAAGCAAAATTCTTCACTCAGGACTTGAAAGCCCCCGGAATCAGTAAATAAGCCGCCTTGCCAATTCATGAATTTGTGCAATCCCCCGTGCTTTTTAATTACATCAACCCCTGGGCGCATTGAGAGGATAAAGCCATTACTAATAAGGCACTCTGTTCCAGTACTTTGGACTTCCTCATTTGATAGGAGTTTTACCGATCCTTTGGTTGCAACCGGCATTAGAAACGGGGTCTTTATTTTACCATGTGCGGTATTAAGAATTCCTGCCCGCGCGCCTGCAGATTGCCCTATTATTTTGAAATTTTGCATATCTAGCCTTTTTGCAAAGTAATTAAATTCCCCATTGCAAATTCGCCTTGGGCCATGCAACTGTATAACTAGCCAAAAAAAGCACAAAATGGCCTTTCATGTCCTGATGCCTCATTAAGTTGCGAGTAAATGAGTGAAGAATTAAAAATGCAACGCAGCTTTTCTTATTTGATGGCATCACAACTTCATTTTGGCGAACCGAAAAATTGCCTTTCTGTGCATTTTGTTTTTGAAGGGGAGCCAAAATTATTCAATTCAATCCCTGATTCATTCAAAGGCAAAAAATTCGAATCAATTTTCCTTGCAGAAAAAAAGGCATTTGTAATAAGCCTTGGGCAAAAAGACACTGTGCAACTTGATTACTACAGAAGGGCAGCGGCAAGGGCAACAAAAATTGCCTCATCTTACAAAATAGCGGAAGTTTACTTTTCTTCTACTGGTTTATCAGCTGAGCAGTGCAGCGCAATAGTTGAAGGGGCACTGCTTGCGAATTATTCTTTTGATAAATACAAGCAAGAACAGGAGAAAATATTTAGGGTTAGTAGGTTCACTTTTCCGTTATATGCAAAGAAATTTTCTTACTCTCTAACAGATGTAGAATTTGTGTGCCGCAATGTATTTATGGTGCGAGACCTTGTTTCAGATAATAGCAATGTTGTAACTTCTGAACTTTTGGAAAAACTATCAAAAGATATTGCCCGCAAAAACAAGTTCAAAATCACTGTCCTGCACGAAAAGGATCTAAAACGCCTTGGCATGAACATGATTTTGAGCGTAGGGAGCGCATCGCTTGTGCCACCGCGAATAATAATTCTTGAGTATAGCGGCAATAGTGCCTCAAAAGAACGAGCCCTTCTTGTTGGAAAAGGAATTACATTTGATACCGGTGGGCTTGACATAAAATTTGGGGCAGCGCGCATGAAGGATATGAGAATGGATATGGCAGGGGCCGCCACTGTTCTTGGGATAATGAAGAGCGCAGCTGAAATTGGCATGAAAAGAAATCTTATTGGGATTTTAGCATGTTCTGAAAATCTGGTTGACCGAAAATCATATCGCGCGGGCGATATAATAAAATCTTATTCAGGACTAACTGTTGAAAACCTAAATACAGATGCCGAAGGAAGGCTTGTTTTGGGGGACGCAATATCTTACGGCGTGAAAAAGTATAACCCAAAATTCGTTTTGGAATTCTCAACTCTTACAGGTTCAATTGTAGCAGCCCTAGGGTCTCATTGCGCGGGATTATTTTCAACCGATAAGGCCCTTGGGGATAAGATGTATGAAGCTGGGCTTTCCACTTATGAGCGCGTGTGGCCAATGCCATTATTTGAAGAGTATTTGGATGAGACAAAAGGAGAGCGATCCGATCTTCGGTCTTTAGGAAAGAGCAATTATAATGGCGCAATATTTGCGGCTGCATTTTTGACTAAATTTGCGGGGGGCAAACCAATAGTGCACCTTGATGTTGCGGGGACTGCAACTCTAGATGAAGCAAAAGATTACATGCCAAAAGACGGCTCCGGGTTTGGAGTGCGGCTTGCAATTGAATTTTTGAGAAAAGTGTAACATTTCAATTTAGTGCTTTGTCCTTTTTGACCTAATAAGTCCGTGTTTATCTTTAATTCGTTCTTTTAACCTATCAGCCTCAGATGCTAAATGAGTATAATAGCGACTTGTTGAACGATCCCTAATATTTTGTGCAGCCTTTGCCCTATATTTTATTGCTGCACTGCTCAAATGTGTTGCCGCTTTTGAGGCGCTGAATGCCGCAAGAAATTTACCCCAACGAATACCCATATTCAAAGCCCCTGCACTACATTTTCTATTTTATTGAACCATTTGCGCGAGTCCTTTTCAATCATCTCATCACTCTCTTTTGGCCCAAAGGTTCCTTTTGCATATTTTTGTATAGGGATTTTCTTCTTTATTACCTTATCTGTAACTTTCCAGGAGTGCTCTATTTCATCAGAGCGAATGAATGCAGATTGGTCGCCGCACAGAGCTTCATAGAGAAGTGTTTCATATGCCTGGGGTGTATTGGGGCCAAATGCGCACTCGTGGCAAAAGGTCATTTTCACGGGTTGTATTTTCATCTTCTCACCCGGGACTTTGCCATTTAGCTGTACAAGCATCCCATCATCTGGTTGGATTTGTATCACTAAATAATTTTGGTTTAGTGTCTGGCTCTCAAACACCGTGTAATTTGGGTCTTTGAATTGGATATAAATTGAGGCAAATTTTTTTGCAAGGTTTTTTCCGGAGCGCAAATAAAATGGCACGCCTTTCCATCGCTTGTTATTAATCAATGCTTTTAGCGCAAAAAATGTTTCGGTTTTAGAATTTTTTGAAACGCCATCTTCTGAAGTGTAGCCTTCATACTGGCCTAGCACTGCATCATTTGTTGCGAATTTGACTTTTTTTAGAACTTTTACTTTCTCATTTCTTATGCATTTTTCATCAAATTTGGAAGGTATTTCCATTGCAACAAGACATAGAAGTTGTAAAAGATGGTTTTGGCCAACATCACGAAGTGCCCCTTGCCCATCATAAAAATTGCCCCTGCCTTCAACCCCAAAATCTTCAATGAGGTTTATTTGTACATGGTCAATGTTTTCCTTGTTCCAGAGCGGGGAAAAAATCCTGTTTCCGGCGCGAAGTATCCCAATGCTTTGCACAAGTTCTTTTCCCAAGTAGTGGTCTATTCTGTAAATTTGTTTTTCATCAAAAACTTTGCTAATTTCCAAATTCAATTCCTTTGCGCTTTTTTCATCATGGCCAAATGGCTTTTCAAAAACAACCCTGCACCACCCTGAAGTTTCAGCAAGCCCGTGCAGGCGAATGTTTGCCGCAATATTTTTGAAGTGCGATGGAAGTGTTGCTAAATAGAATAACCTATTTTGGTTTGTTTGGTGCTTTTGCTCAAGTTCTTTTAAAAAAGATTCTAATTTTTTAAATCCGCCATTAGTCTCATTAAAATCAAGGTCAAAGTAGTAGAGTTTTTCTTCAAGTTTTTTCCAGGAATCTTCATGGATTTTTGGGATTGCACTTTTTACGTGCTGCCTGAATTCTTCATTTGAAAATTGCTTTCTTCCAACAGCAACAACATAAAAGTTACCGTCAATTCGATTCATTTTCAACAATCCGTGAAGCGCGGGAAAGAGCTTTTTTTGGGCAAGGTCCCCAGTTGCCCCCATTATAATAAATCCGAAATTATTTTGCATCAAGTCCACCAAATACGCTAAAAACAATTGTCCTTTTGGCTTTTAAGGCTATTTTTGCAGGGCACTCGGATTCGCTCACTTTCTTATCCATGAATTTTTCATATGCTGCTTTCTTATTTTCTGAAGCAAATAGCAATATTACTGTTTTTGCATTCTCGATTGCATTCGGAGAGAGGCTAATTCGCTCAGCCGGGGGTTTTGGCGCGTTGTGCACCTGAATATATCCTCTTGCCTTGCTCTTGATTACTTCCATATTTGGGAAAAGTGAAGCGATGTGCCCATCTTCTCCTACGCCTAAAATAACAATATCAAATTCGCCTTTTGTTATTTGCATGAATTTTTCATTATAATCAGAAATCCCTTTTTCAATTTCAAATGGGTTTACATGGATCCCATCAACTTTGGAAAATAGCATCTCTTGTGCCTGCTTGTAGTTGCTCTCTGGGCTTGTGATTGGAACAAACCTCTCATCAGAAAGGAATACATTTACCATTTGCCAGCTTATTTTGCGTATAGAGAGTTCTTTGAAAATTCCATGCACCGATGTCCCGCCGGGAAAGGCAATTGAGAATTGTTTTTTGGAATTTTTGATTTCACTTTCAATAAAATCAGCAGTCCTTTTGCTCATTTCTTCGAAACTTTGATAATTTATTATTTGTGGCATAGTATTGCTCAAACTCACTTCTTGAGATCTTCATGCCCGCCGAATTCATATCTTAGGGCCGCTGCAATTTTTGTGGAAAAGTCGGGATTTTGCTGGGATTTTTTTCTAGCAAATATCGCTTTTTCAAGTATCGGCATTTCAATGCCAAGTTCTTTTGCAGTTTGCATTGTCCACTCCCCGGTGCTTCCGCCCCCAATTACACCACTTATTTTTTCCAAGTGAGGATCTTTTTTTAGCGCGTGTGCAATCAGATCAACAAGCCAGCTGCGTATCACTGAGCCATTTTGGTAAACTTTAGTGACTTCTTCGAGGTCTAATTTGTAATCGCTCTTCTCTAAAAGTGCATACCCTTCCCCATATGCTTGCAAAAGCGAATACTCTATCCCGTTGTGCACCATTTTCACAAAATGCCCGGCCCCGGATTTTCCCATATGCCCGTAACCATTTTTCGTGGCAAGCACTTTGAAAACCCATTCGCATTTTTTGTAAATTTCCTCTTTTCCGCCAACCATTATCGAGGCTCCGTTGCGTGCCCCATCAAGCCCACCTGAAACACCGACATCTAAAAATTCTATTCCTTTGGCAGAAAGTTCTTGGTTTCTGCGCGCAGAATCTTTGTAAAATGAATTTCCGCCATCAATTAGTATATCGCCTGCTACTAAGTGAGGCAAAAGCGATGCGATTACATCGTCAACCGGTTTTCCGTGAGTTATCATGAGGAAAATGATTTTATTTTTCCCAAGTTTTTTGGAAAATTCATCATATGAATTTGTTGCAATTGCCCCTTTTCGGGAAAGTGGTTTCATTGCATCTGCATTGCGGGCATACAAAACAAGGTTAGTTTTCTTTTCAAGCAGGTGTTCGCACATGCGAAAACCCATTTTTCCAAGGCCGATAAAACCGATTTTCATTCAATCACTCACTTTAAGGCGTGGGACTTTCCCTTTTCCGGTATTAATTCTATAGATTTCTGCATTTGCAAATTCAATATCTCTAAGAACATTTTTTAATTCAAGTTCTTTTATCACATCATCATTTTCTTCCAATTCCCTCAATAACTTTTTCTTTTGGATTTTTAGTATGTCCCAGCGTGAGCGCAGGTCTTCAATGGTTTGTTTTTTTAAAAAGCCAAGCGCATTTAATCTTTTATAATATCTGGTTTCATTTATAGTGGAAATTTTAGTTTTTTTTATTTTCCTTGTTTGCATTCAATTACACCAATTTCTTGAACTCTTCGGGCGTATCCTGCGTGAACTTTTTCATCCCCTCAAGTGTTAATTTGTGATTTACTACTTCTTTGAATACGCTAAATGGCATTGTTGCAATATCGGCGCCAACAATTGCGGCTTCTCTAACCTGGTGGCCATTGCGAAGCGATGCTGCAAGCACTTCTGTTTTGATATTATATTTTCTAAAAATGCTGACTGTTTGGGCTACAAGGTCAATTCCTGAGGCTATGCCGTTATCTTCTATCAATTTCCCATCATGCACATGCCCATTTAGTGGATAATAATCGCTTTTTGAAAAGTTCGTAAATTCCTCGCCGTGCTCTTTTCGCAGCATGTCATCAATTCTTCCTGCAAATGGGCTGACAAAATTTGCCCCGGCTTTTGCTGCTGCAAGCGCTTGCTCTGGTGTAAAAACAAGGGTGCAATTTATCGGTATTTTTGCTTTGGAAAGAGTCTTTATTGCAAGCAGGCCATCAAATTCTTTTCCACTGTCCCCTTCCATTGAAGGGTTTACAGGGATTTTAATATAGACATTTTTTGCAACCGGGTTGAATTTTTTGAATAATTTTCTTCCCTGTGCAATCATTCCAATAGCATCAGTTTCGGTAACTTCAAGGCTAACCGGGGTTCCTTTTGCAATCTTTAGCGCCTTTTTAATATAGCTCTCAAGGCTCACCTTTTCACCTTTTTCTTTGAGCGAATCAACAGCGGTTTTTAGAAGCGAGGGATTCATTGTAATTCCATCACAAATCCCGGCATTGTATACATATTCTATTTCGGATAGGATTGCAGAATCGAGGAAGAATTTCATCAAATAGAATTAATGGCTATTTGGTTATAAAAGTTGCTTTGGCACGGGATATGCATGCTACGGGAAAGCCAATTATTAGATAATACAAAGCATTATATTTATGGGGAAATTAATCAGTATATGGTTCCGGAAAAAGGCGCTCCTAAAAGCAAGTGGATGGAAGTGCGTGCACAAAAAGTCCCTAAAAATTTTGATGAAGCATTAAAACAAATGCCGCCGGAATTAAAAGAAAGAAATGCCAGGGATCTAATTCCAAGAGCTAGAATCTGTGAACTTGCAGTTTTTCTTGTGGATTCATGTCTTGTCAGTGGTCATTATGCTAGAGAAGGGGCAGAGGATGTGAAAATGACTTTCAGGCATGCCTTTTCTACTGAAGAAACTATTGCAAGTCTTTTTAGGGCAAGGCTAAAAGTCAGAAGACTAAATATAGAGCCGCCAAGACCACATAAAGTGCCCCCGTCAAAATATGTAAAAGTTGTACGAAGTAAAACATCGGGAAAAGGGAGAGATTTTTCTCCTATGGCATTACATCTTTCAAGACGATATTAAATTTTTAGGTATTCAAAATGAAACGTGTTCCGAAAGTGTTGCATAATAAAAGAGTTGTAAGGTGGATGAAAGGCAAAGGCAATAACCTTTCTTGGAAGATGGCAAATGCTTCTGATCAAAAATTATTAAT
>Ga0209542_10000691_pt1 | contig 80703 bp, 74 predicted proteins | sample RifCSPhighO2_01_FD_184028 | JGI IMG/M metagenome (GOLD analysis project Ga0209542, IMG submission 184028) | Soil microbial communities from Rifle, Colorado - Rifle CSP2_plank highO2_0.1 (SPAdes) (version 2) | ecosystem: Environmental > Terrestrial > Deep subsurface > Rock core/Sediment ...
AAAACCTATCTATTATAGAGTAAATAAAAAGAATACATGTAATGTGTTTTCGGTAAATTTAATCTTATTATATATATGTATGATTAATAATACAGTTAATATATCAAGCTGTTGGTTGCCAAATATAAAAATTCCAACCACTGCAAGCCGCGGATATTTTTGAACTGCAGAAATTTAATTCATAATTATCTCAAACTATGAGGTAAGACAAAATCTCTGATTTTTGTGTACAAAAATAGCAATACTATTTTTCGTATTAAACTATAAAATAATAATCTTAATAACAAAAAAGAAATTATCATCTTAAACTAAATTTAAGATTGACCAGGCAATTATTAATACAATTCCTCCACCAAATAAAGAACCAGCTAATTTACCAATTGCTACAGTTAGAGCAGTTCTTTTGTCTTTTATTTTTAATTTTTTAATTTTCTGCCATTCATAACCTTCAAAAATACCCGCGAACCCATCTGTAATTGCATTTCCAACTAAACCTCCAACTATTGCACCGAAAATTCCAAAAAGTTCTGCACCTGATAAAACAAAAATTGCTAATGTTCCATTGTCTATCAACCCAAAAAGTATATCTGCTTTTAAAATCCGTATTGGCACTTTAAATAAAAAAATGGGAAGAATAGAAATGATTCCAAGCACAATCATAATTGGACCGATTATCCTTTTTTGAGTCAAAAAAAAATAGCTAACTAAAAGTATAATTATAGCTAATAAACTTATATTTAAGATAGCAGTCATCAACTTTTCTTTATCCATCGCCATTTTATTATATCAATAAGTTAAAAGTATAAAAATCTTTTTAATGTTCGGCGACAATTTTAAGGATGCTAAACCAAATCTCAAATTTAGCTATTTCATATTTTTCTTTAATAGCCAATAAATGAACAATATTCTAAAAGGATAAATATATAAATAACTTTAAATTTATTATTATCATATGAATAAAATGGTTCAATTGGTGAATGGATAGTGATATTTTTAATTATGTTATCAATTGGAGTGCTAGTTTTATTCATTTCTACAGAACAGACTTATACAAAAGCAGAAGTTGATGATAGATTGAGTAAACTTAACGAAACATTAAACAGTAAATCTAATAAACCCGCATGTAAACTTCTAGAAATTGATTTTCAAAAAGATGCAGGTAAAAACGATTTTGAGATATGCAGTAATATTGGTAAGGAACCTTTATTAAGAATAATATCTAAAGATATAACACATTACAAGGGTCCCACTGGTTCTATTATGATAACTAATTTTTGTTCTGTTGAAAGACTTGTCTTTAGTCACTCTATAACAGAAACTACAATATCAAATATTGGAACAAGCATATCACGACCATATGGCGGCGAAGATTGTTCTGTTAAAGATCCCTTAAATGGTGTGGCTGAAAAAATTAAAACTACTGAAATCGATATTCTTTGCTGTTAATTTTTTATAGAATGGTTATTTTAACATTAAATCGCTAAATTTGACATTGTTAACTTATCGTTTCAGCAAAATATTATTATAATAAATAACTATGACCAAATTCGGGTAAATGAACATAATCCTAAAACATAATATTTATAAAGAGTTATTGCTCTCATAATATTTGTATTAATATGGGATGAACTACGGCAAAATAGATTTTAAGTAGATTATAAATGACAAAAATAAATAAGCTTGTAATGCATGGCTTTAAAAGCTTTGCAAACCGCACCGAAGTATTATTAGGAGACAAATTTAATTGTGTTTTAGGGCCAAATGGCTCAGGTAAATCTAATATTATGGATGCTTTATGTTTTGTGTTGGGCAGAGGTTCAGCTAAAGCTATGAGAGCTGAAAAATCGGCTAATTTAATATATAATGGCGGCAAAACTAAACAGGCCGCTAAATTTGGAGAAGTTAGCATTTATTTTGACAACAAAAATCATCAATTTCCTTTTGACGAAGAAGAAATTAAAGTTACCAGGATGGTCAATCAGAATGGTTCAAGTAAATATAAAATTAATAATAAAGCTTCTACAAGACAGGAATTGCTTGAAATGCTTTCTCAGTCAAAGATTGATCCTGACGGATTTAACATCGTTTTACAGGGAGATATAGTCCGATTTGTTGAAATGCCTCCTATTGAAAGAAGAAAGATTGTTGAAGAAATTGCAGGCATTTCTATCTATGAACAAAGAAAAGAAAAAGCGCTCCGTGAATTAACAGGGGTTGAACAGAAATTAAATGATGCAGAATTGATTTTAGGGGAAAGAAAAAATTATCTTAAAGAACTTGCAAAAGATCGGAACCATGCGCTAAAATTTAAAGAATTAAGAGATAAAGTTGATGAAAATAAAGCTTCATATTTAAACATACAAATAAAAACAAAACAAAAAATACATCACGATTTTGTTGAAAAACTTGATAAAGAAAAACATAAAATTGAGGATATTGAAAATCAAGTTAACGCGTTAAAAAAAATTAACGAAGAAAAGAGAAAAGAAACGGATAAAATTTCTAGGGATATTGAAGAAAAAGGCGAGAAAGAACAAGTAACTGTACACAAGGAAATTGAAACATTAAAAGTATTGCTTGCTACTAATCGCACAAGAATGGAAAATTGCAGTTCCGAAATTGAAAAAATTAAACAAAGAAAAACGCAGCTTAATAGCGACCTTAAGGGACTTGCCTGCAGGATTAAAGAGTTTGAATCTAAAAAAAATGGACTTGAAAAAGAAAAAAATGAAAAGCTAAAAGAAGAAAAAGTTATTGAAGCAAGTTTATCCCGGTTTAGGCAAAAAAACAATTTAGACAATGTTGAAGAAATTGAAAGAGAAATTGAAAATATTGATTCAGTAGAAGAAAAATTGCAAAAAGAAATTATGGAAATTAGACAACAACAGCAGAATTTACTTAGAAAAAAGGATCAATTAGAATATGAATTAAAAACGATTGATGAAAAGCTTGCTAAAGTTAAAGAAGTGGAATCAGAAAGCAATGAACAAATTAAAAATCTAAAGAATCGGAAAGATTTATTCAAAAAAAAGACTTTAGAACTTAACACGGCATTATCTGATGATTCCACATTGGCTGCAAGACTAAGAGAAGTAAAAACAAGGTACGAAACTTTACATGAAAAACAAATAAAATTGCAAGCAAAAAATGTAGGCATTATGGAAGCAAGTGCGTCTAACATGGCAACGAAAAAAATTAAAGAGTTAAAACTTAAGGGGGTATATGGAACAATTGCCGAACTGGGTCAAGTATCCTCAAAATATTCTTTGGCTTTAGAAGTTGCATCTGGCAATAAAATAGAAAGTATTGTTGTTGAAAATGATAAAATTGCCGCGGAATGCATAAATTATTTAAAATCAAACAGGTTAGGGATTGCAACATTTGTGCCCCTTAACAAAATTAAACCGGTCAAATCTTCAAGTGAAACTAAAAAGCTTAGTGAATCAAGAGGAGTGCACGGATTAGCAATTGATCTTGTTACATATGATAACAAATTTAAAGATGCATTTTCTTATGTTTTTGGCAACACATTGGTAATTGATGATATTAATACTGCGAGAAGAATAGGCATAGGCGCCGCTAAAATGGTGACATTGGAAGGAGACTTGGCAGATTTTTCAGGAGTCATGCGCGGCGGTTACAGAATGCGAAAAAAAGGATCAGGATTTGTTGAGCATGAAGTAACTAAAGATATCGAGAAGTGCGAGTTAGAAGTTGCCGAAATTCAAGGATTAATATCTGCCCTTGACAGAAAAAGAAAAGAAAATGAATTAAATATTGACACCCTCAGGCAAGAAAAAGCCGAGCTTGAAGGAGAAATAATTAAATTTGAAAAAAGTCTGCACCTTGAATCCGGTGACCTGGAAGCTTCAATGTCAAAAAAAGAAGGATTGAATAAAGAATTAAATGAAACCGATACCGCATTAAAAGAAGTCTTGAGCAAAATAACAAAATTGAATCGGGAACTTGCAAATAATAAAATTCAAAGACAAAATTTAAGGAATAAAATTTCAACATTGCGCAATCCCAAATTAGTTGCAGAGCTTCATACGTTTGAAGAACAGAAAAAAGATATTAAAGAAAAGTTAATACAGATTGAAGCTGAAAAAAAGAACTATGATACACACATTTCTTTAACAGCTCCAGAACAAGAAAAAATTAACGAAATACTGAAACAGCATGATAAAGAGATGAATGGTTTTGATAAAGAGATTAAATCTTTAACTGAAGCGGTTAAAACTGATGAAGAAAATTTAAAAGTTAAAGAGAAACAGGCTAAAGAGTTCTATGCCAAATATAAGACTTTGTTCGCTGAAAGATCAAAACTTTCAGATGACATCTCAAAAGCAAATTTAAAAATTGATTATTTAAGAGACAATTCCAGGAAAGCGGAGATTTCATTAAACACATTGTCCCTCGAAAATGTGCACGTTAAAGCAGAATTAAAAACCTATGAAGAAGAGTTTGAACAATATAAAGGCATTAAGTTGAATGATTTGCCTGAAGCAGACTTAAAACGCGAAATTGACAAATTTGAAAAGATGGTCCAAAACATGGGGGCTGTTAATATGAAAGCTCTTGAGATATATGAAAAAGTTGAAACTGAATATAATTTGCTGCTTGAAAAGAAAAAAAGTTTAAGCGATGAAAAAGAGGATGTTCTTCTTTTAATCAATGAAATTGAAAGTAGAAAGAAAAATATTTTTATGGAAGCTTTCAATGTAGTAAATACAAATTTTCAAAATTTTTTCGGGATGCTTTCAACCAAAGGCGAGGCTTCACTTGTTATTGAAAACTCAGAAGATTTGTTTGAAGCAGGTTTACTTATTAAAGTACGGCTTACTGGTACAAAATTTTTAGACATTCGCTCATTATCTGGCGGCGAAAAAACTATGACTGCTCTGGCGTTTATATTTGCAGTGCAAGAACATCAGCCCCATTCATTCTATGTGCTTGATGAAGTTGATGCTGCGCTCGATAAACATAACTCCGAAAAACTTGCAAAACTAGTTCGGAAGTATTGCGACCACGCGCAGTATCTCGTTATTTCTCACAATGATGCTGTAATCGGTGAAGCTGATAATTTATATGGAATTAGCATGAACGAACATGGAATCAGTAATATTACAACATTGAAATTGTAATTTTAATTCCCATTATAATTTTTCCAACCCTAAAATAGCTTTATTTTTCAGATATTTAAAAATAATTATTGCGATTAGGATCAAAAATATAAAAGTTTTGTCTAATTTGGTTTATCTGAACTTTAGATAATGTTTCCGGGTCAATCGGCACAATTAAAGCCGAATCTCCTTCAGAGATTTTATCTTTTAATAATGAAATTATATTTTTAACTGCCCTAAATGAGTTATTTGTGATAAGGTACTCAATGCCCTCAATCAAAACAATGCTTTTTCTGTGATTGATTTGCGGGGTCTTTAAAACTAAATATGCTTGATGCCTTACACTCTTTTTTACATCTTCAGACCCGCCAATAATTGTCATTTTACCTGTCCTTTTTTTATTAATATACAGCGGCTTTTGGGGTTCGCGCTCTTCACTGCGCTCTTTCTTTTCATATAGACCGGAATTATTTATTTTTTTAGGCTGAACTTTTTGTGACTGATTTTCTTTTTGAGGATATGTTTTATGCTCGCTTTCGCCAGACTTGCCTTTTTCTTTTAAAAGCTCGTCAATCTCTTTTTTAGAAATTTCTTTTTTAGATTGAATTAAGAATTTAACTTTGTCTTTAACTCTATGAAATAAATGTTTTCTTGACTTTTCTTCATCATTGACTACTTGTAGGTCTTTTTCGCCTTGTAGTTCATTTTTGTCATATTTGTCTTTAATATGCCCCTGTAGTGATTTTTCAATTAAAGGTTCTTCTTTTTTATCTTCTTTTACATCACCCATATTGTATGGACTCGTTGTCTCATACCCCCGCCCATTCTTCATTTTAATGGCATCATCAATTTTTTCTTTATCTTCCCCGCCATTATCTTCCTTATCGCCAATTATAACAAAACTCCCTTTATGCGTTCCGGGTTTATGCCTTCCCTGTTTATCCGCAATATTTTCTTTATGTTGTGTCTGTTCTTCTTTATCTTTTTCAGGTAATTTTTTTTCTTCAGTTGTAGTAAGATATTTCTTTTCTTCTTTGCTTTGATTTTTAAAAATAGTGTTATTATCTTTTTCAGTTGGCTCAGCAGTAATTGAATATTTATCAACAAATAATTCATCTTCTTCTTCCTCTTTAACCACCTCAAATTTAGCCGTTGTAACAAATTTATCAATCAGATCCACTAATTGTTCAAGTTCTGATGGATCAACGGTTTCAGATGAGCCTGAATTTGTTTGTGTCAGCCATAATACAGGAGTTTTCTTGAGCTCATACCTTTCTCTAATCCATTCCGGTTTAGTCCTGGTAATGCACAAACCCCTAATTCCGTGCATTACAGCATCAACAAAAATACCAAAAGCGATCTCAGATTTAGGTTCTTCAACAAGATAGCTGTATCCGGGCTTTAACCTATACCTTTTTTTACTTTTTAATCTTTTTTCAACAGCGGGTTTAATCTCAATTAATTCTTCCCCCGTCGGCGCTTTAAAAAACACTAAAAATGCAAAAAACATTAAAAGCATGGGCAATAAAGAAATGGAATACAATATGAGTCCACCAGTTTTATAAAAAAATATAGGTACAAGGATTGCATAACCCATCCATGCAAGAGAGATCATTAATGAATAATTTTTTTTATTAACTTGATATAATTTAAAAAATAGCATTGCAATAATTAAATTAAAAGGCACATCAAAAAAAATAACATGCAGTTTATCGGCTATTTCAATGTTTTTTACAGCAAAATCACCGTACGCGATGAGAATTTCTTGCAGGAAAAAAAAAGTAAATGGCAATACTTGAGTAATAAGTTTCTTGCGGGTTAATAATCTCACGATCCCATAATAAACCGATACAAACATTAATGAAATAAAAGTTTGTCTTAGGAAATGCACCGAATAATATGAAAAAACTTCGAATACAAATATTTGGCTGATAAAAACTATCTGAATTATATCATATAATGAATAAAAAACAAATGCCAACATCCAATAATAACTTGTTTTATCCTTAGTTTTTTTCCACCTTAAGAACAGGAGTATTGATATTGCCGCAGCAAAATAGAGTTCAATTCCCGGAAATATATGTAAAAACATTGCCATCAGATCACTTTAAACTCCGACTCCAAAAGTTTAATATTATTTTTTTCCATGGTTCTGGGATTAATATAGATTAAAAGTATTGAGTTTTTAATGGAAACAGCGTCTTTCAATACTTGAAACAGATGCAACACTTTAGCAAAAGAGTTATAATCGCTTAAATATTCAAAACCATCAAAAATAATAATGCTCCGTTTCTCCTGATTAATAAAATTATTGATAACGTATGAAATCTCTTCAAGGTCAGTCGGACTTAAATTTTTACCATTTTTTAATTCAGTTAACCAAATTACTTTAGCAGTTTTTAATTTAAAAGTTTCAATAATATTTTGAGGATTTTGACGGGTAATTGCCAAACCCTTAAAATTTAAACCAATTGCCGCGCTAAACAATCTTAATGCCCTTTTCCGTTCAATGTCTTTAATTAAATAGGTATTGCCCCTTTTAAGCTTTGAAGGGAGCGTAACCTTTGGGCCGGAATCTTCGCCAAGCGCTTCCATAAACCTTACTCTTTTATCAAAATAAAGAACAGCAAATGTAGATGTTATAGATAACACTCCAAAAATAAAAAATAATGCATTACTCGGAATTGTTTCGACATTAAAAAAATAAATATACGCAAGCGCTATAAATGAAAACCCGCAAAAAAGCATTATCATTATTAATATATAATAAGAAATTTGCCAAATAATCTCTTTAGGTTCAATATTTCGGAGTTTCCATAAAAAAACTATGCTGAGAATAGTGCATAAAAGCATGATAATCAACAAAATCAGATTAGACGGCATTTGGTTTCCACTCCATAAATTCTTTTTCTATAAGTTTAAGCTCATTAATTTTCAATACTTCAGGATTAAGTCTTAAAATTAGATTTGAATTAGTCGATGCAACTTCATCCCTAAGATCTTGAAAAAAGTGCAATATTGTTTTATAGGGCAATATATTAATCAAATATTCAACTCCCTCAAGAGAAATTATTGCATTTTTAGTTTTTTGTAAAAATTTTTTTATTATATAAGACAATTCTTCAATATCCATAGGATTTATTGCGTTGCTTGTTTCAATTTCGGTTAACCACAGAAGCAAGGTATTTTTGAGTTTAAGTTTTCTCTTTATGAGATTTGGATTAGTTCTTGTAATATACAACCCATTTCTACCATTTTCAATGGCATCTTTATAAATAGATCTATGCATTGATTTATGTTTATCTTTTAAAATATAAGATTGTCCTAATTCAAGGTTATATTTGCATTTTGTTGATAATGAACCTTCAACAGATTTGGTCCATATGATTGTAGGTCGTTTAGTGGTAAGATACACAATTAAAGCAATTAAAAAAAAGACGCCGTATGACACCCAAAGATAAAAAGTTAAATCTTTTATTTTAATTATAAAAAAATTAAATGACCAAAACAAGATAAAAAAAAAAGACGCGGCGCAGAACGTTCCAAGTATTGAAATCATTAAATGTATATCAAATTTTCTTAAATCTTGCCTTCTCATCTTAATAAGGTAACTTTGTTAAAGCTCTAAATGTCTTATTTTTATAGTCAAGTATAAACACGTCATTATTTGTATCAGATGCCCTCATTTTTACAACGTTTACTTCTCTTCTAACTTTTCTTCCGTCCCGTACCATTGCGAACTTTATGATGCCATCTGAAAGGTAATCCTCAACCCCAAATTCTCCAAACTGTTCACCAAACATTTCAGTTATAAGAAATGAAGTTAAGCCAAGGTCTCTTAAAAATTCAAACACATAAAAAAGTTCCGCTCTGGGATTTTTAATGGATGATAAAGCATACATTGCAGATAGCGAATCAAGAACAAAAAGGTTGCATGCATTGCCATTCGATAATTTAGTTACAATGTTCTTGATTGCGTTTAACCAATCCGCCTGCGGCCCTATGCTCTTAATATCCCCCATTTGTTTTCTTATGGCTGCAACATCCGTAAGAATTAAACTGCCTTTAGTTGAATTTACAGCTTCAATGCATTTTTCAAGTTTGCCTATATCAGACAAAATTACAACATTTATCTCTGATAAATCAAAATCCATGCCTATCATATGATTCAGTAAAGATGCAGAAGATTGTTCAAGCGATAAGTATAGAGCATTTTTACCTCCTGCTACTTCATGATAAAGACAATTAAATGAAACAGATGATTTCATTGTACCGGATTTACCGGCCATTAAACAAACGTGGCCTTCAGGTACGCCCCCGCCCAATTGTTCATCAAACCCTTCAATATGTAAAGGGATGCGCCTAATATCACTCTTTTTTTCAATTATTTTCATTGATCTCACCCATATTTATATGTTCAAAATGCTCCTTGATTTGTTCCGGACTATACCCATAAACAATCAAATGATCCCCGATTTGCAATGGATTATATCCTTCACTTAACATTTGTAATGTAAATTTTTTAAGTTCGGGATTATGCATCGGAAAATATTTATTTATTGTTCCAGGATCGTAACCGGATTTAATAAGCTCATTTTTTATTTGCGCAGATGTAAACCCCGCAATTTTCATTTTAGTTATATAATTATCTAAAACAGAATCAGTTTTAGGTATTAAAACAGATATTGTTCTTTTATTTAAGTAGACATATCCTGCAAACCCTAACCCCCCTATAATAATCAAACTGCCTAATATGTAAATATACATTAACGTTGAATCTGGATTTTCAGGTATGGGTGGAGTTGATTGTTCAGCTACGGTTAATGCCCCTGCGCAAGATTGTTCAATAATTGGTTTTTTTAATTCAGTTTCACAAGCATTTTCGTCAAAACATTTTCGAGTTTGCTTACCTCCTGTACATACAGACCATGGGGCGCATTTCCATATTTCACTGCAAGTATTGATACCAAACCTAATTATTTCTCTATCCGGGACTATATCCGATGTTTCTGTTGAAACATCACATTCTTTAAATTCAGCAGGTTTAGATTTAAAGTATTCTGGTTCATTCCCGCAAAATTTTGTATCAGTACAAGTTCTATTTTGATAATCCGTTATACATAATGACCAGGCAGTGCAGGTCCAATCTGGAATACAAATTGCAGTTTCTGCAACATCCTCTGCGCTTACAACTCCAATAATCAATAACAAAATCAAAGCTCCGATTATGTTTTTTTGTTTATTTTTCATGTCCTAAACAATAAAGTTTGCCTCCTTTAGTGCTCACAATTACTTGAGTTGGCAAATTCTTTGAACCAATAACATTTAAACCAGTTACCATACTGCCTAACCGGATTTTCCATAATCTCTTGCCAACTAATTCGCCGGGTTGTGAAGTGATAAATGGGGTAAAATGCCCAGGCAGGCTGGCAATTATTGATAACCCAGGCATATAATTAAGCGCAAATGTTCCTTTACCCTCAAGAACGTAAACGGATTTATCATATGATCCCACTACAATTTCATTTGTCCCGTCGCCATTAATGTCTGTTATTATTGGAGAAGTTACTACCCAAAAATCCGTTTCATAACTCCAAATCTTTTGACTATTTGGGGCTAATGCATAAATCTTATCATCACCCGCCCCGAAAAATATTTCTTTATCTTTATCTTTATCAACATCTCCAATAGTTACATGGGAAAAAATTTCCCCATGAGTTTTATATTCCCAGTCTAATTTGCCTAACTTGTTTAAAACATATAAAGATTTATCAGTTGAACCCACGATAATTCGTTTATGTTTATCATTAAAAATATCAGATATAACTGGTCTGGCAGTAATTTTCCCTTTGGTCTTGAATTTCCACCTAAACTTTCCATTTATACTAACTGCTTTAAGAAAACCATTATCTGTACCAAATAAAATTAACTTGGGTTTGTCCTCATAAAATCCGGGTGATGAAGTAATAGGAGATTTTGCGCAATATTTCCATAAAAGTTTGCCGCAATTTGTAATTGCATACAAATAATGATCGCTTGTGCCAAAAATTATTTCTTTCTCTCCATCGTTATTGACATCTGCGCACAGGGGCGTTCCAAAAATAATTCCTTGGATTTTAAACTCCCAAAATGACCTTCCATCGCCATGAAATGCCTTAACTATGCCGGAAGCGCTGCAAGCCACAATAATTATCTTACCTTTCGATTTGAGAATTACTGGTGACGCAATTATACTGTTAACCGTTTTTTCATCTAAAAACATTAAATTCACTCCGCTAATTTCTTTTTTTAAAGAACCTTCCCACTTAACTTTTCCTTTCGCTGATAAAACAAATATTTTACCCTTGCTTGTGCCAATAATTATTTCCATGTGGCCGTCATTATCAATATCCGAAATAGTTGCAGAATTAAGAATAGCTCCCCCTGCTTTAAATTCCCATTTTTTTATTATTTTCCCGGGAGGTTTACCAATAAAAAGTATAACTAGTCTAGACCATAATCGGGATAATATTCCCATATCTACCACCTTATATTTTATAATATATATACTTTATAAATGTTTTGAATCAATTTTAATAAAATTAATCTCATAAAACTTAACTATTTTAACAAATTATTTTAAAAATCAATATAATTATCAAATTAAAAATTTTAAAGTTTTTTATTTCTTCACAAACAGGGTACCTAATGCTCTGTTTAACAGGAGATTTTATTTCCATAAGATTTAAATACATTCTTTTTAATATTTATCTTTGATGAGTATCATTGAAATAGGAATTGGAAATCAGATTAAGAAAAAAGAAATAAAACCGACTTTTAATACAGAAAAAATGTTACCTTCTAAAGTAGAAAATGTTATTTCTAAAAAAGAAAAAAAAATAAAAGAAAATAATATTCCTACAATAAAAAATATCTTATTCACAAAAAGCGCCGAAGAAACAAAGATTTTAGAAAAACTAAAAAAACGTGACATTGAACAGACCAATTATCAAAAACATTTAGGCAAAGAAATTTTTGAAAAACTAGGTTCTGGTTTAGTTAACCAACAATTTATTAACGTGATTTTATCACAGATTGGCGCATCATATTTTATAATTGGCATAATGAACGGTTTAAAGGACTTGTTTAGCATATTTATGGGTTTATTAGTCCAAGAATATTTAAAAGTTAGAAATTTTAAACCATGGGAAATTAATCTAGCAGGCATTTTGTTGGGATTAAGTTATTTATCTGTTGCCTTTGCAATATTTTGGAATTCGATATACACTATTGGTTTTTTATTGGTTGGAATTGGCATCTTGACTGCTTATCTTGGTCAAACATATTCAAACACTTTTTTAAAAGACATTAAAGAAAAACCCCGGCTGGGCAAATTCCCACAATACGGCGTAATCATTATTGGAATTTCATTATTAATCGGGAGTTACATCCTGGACAATTACCCTATATCCGAAAACTTGTTTAAATTTGGAGATATATTTAAAGTACCCGGTTATGTTTTATTGTTAAGTCTGGCTGCAATTTGTTTTACTATTTCGTCACAATTTATGAAAGTATTGATTAAACCTGAAAGATTTGAGATTAAAACTTCAATTGGACAAATAGTTAAAGACTACCTAAAAGAAGTTTTTATTAATATTCCATTTCTAATCAAAAATAAAATTGTATTGATCGCTTTAATCGCAAGCATAACAACCGGACTAGTGCAGACAATAGGAAATATATATTACGGTTTATACATTTATAAGATTTTTAAATACATGGCATTCGGCGGTTTTATTAATATTGCGATGATATTCATAATTTCAATTTTTTCTTCATTGATGTCAACAACTATAGCTAGATTATTGTCTAAAAAATATGGAAACCTCCCGTTATTAACATTTGGCACTTTAATGGTAGCAACACAACCATTGACATACTACCTAAGTCCTAATTTATTAGCGATTTCAATGGCTACTATAATAGGCATTATTGGCGCCTCAATAACCGGACTTGCAATTGGATTGCTTATTACCCATGCTTTAGAAAGCGAAAATAGGACTAAATATTATAATACTTTTTCGTTAATATTAACATTGCCATATTTATTTTTTGTGCCGCTGGGCGCATATTTTGCTCAGGCATTTGGATTAAGATTATTATTTTTAGTTTTAAGTTTATCTTTATTAGTTTTAGTAACGCCAATGTATTTTATTTTACAAATTAAATTAGGGAATAAAATAGCATAAGTGTATCATATATGTTAGGTTCATTTAATAGTGCTAATAAAAATTTATATATGCGTAAAACATTGCATAAGAAAGGTGATTAAAGCAAAATTAATCAAGCATGACAGATATGTTAAAGAACTTGTTTCTTTAATTAGGCCTAACTATGATTCTATATCAACACACATATTTTTATCTAACAACAAAAGAGTCATCGGGGAAATAGACATCGTTGCAGAAAAAAATGGAAAAATTGATGTATTCGAAGTTAAATGTTCTTACCGGATATACAAAGCAAGACAACAATTAAGAAAAATTAAAAAATATCTTGACAAGCCAATTAATAATTTCTTTTTTTATTGCGGAAGCGCCAATTTATTGCACTTAATTAATATTTAGAATTATACATCCAAAGAATTTATCTTAAATTCGGTCAATTTTAGAATTAACTCGTCATAAATAGGGCATTTTAAATCACAATTTACTAGCTCATTCCATAAATCATTAATTTCTGTAGAATCAACCTTTGACATTAAAGAATTAACAGCAGTCATGCTTTTTGATGTTTCAACAACATCCCCAATTTCAACAGCTTTTTGTAATCCAACAATATTATTTAATAATTCAGGCATAAAAACATGGGGTGGCTCATTAGAAAATATTTTTTCAATAAATCCTATATCCTTTTCTGCATACGCAAATGCATTATCTAAAACTGATTCGAGCAATTCATAATACTTTTCATTGCAACCCTCTTCTAAACATGAATGAATTGAAAGCCACACATTTTGCACGTTTGTATTTTTTAAAGTATCAATATAACCCGCAATATTTGAAACTCTTTCTGCAAATTGTAATTTTGTAACTTTTTTATCTAAATTTTTTAATTTAATTATATTAAGAATCAATTTGTATTTACCCTCTTCACTTAATCCCGAAATTAGGGGGTCTTGAACAACAATCTCTTCTTTTTCTAATGAAAGATCTGAATTAGCAGTCGTACCAGTAACTGAACCAGTATAACTAAATAACCCGCCACTAGTGCCAAAAAATGCAAACATTACAAGAATAAATATTGTTGCACATAATATTAATAAAGATGTTATTTTCAATCTGCTGGCTCCCCCTGTTCCTTCATCAATTTGTTCTATCACGATAAATATATTAAGTTTAATTCTATTTAAATGTTACGATAGTCTAGAAGATAATTTTTATTTATTAATGCAACGAAAAGTATAAATATTAGTAAATCTATAATTTTAAGATAAATTAATAGTATCATTTAATTTTAAAAATATAATGAGGAAAGATCAAAATGGAAGGAGATGCACAACAAACACCAAAACCGCAATTTTTAGTTATTAAAATACCAAAACCGCAACACCTTGAAAGGTTAATGTGGGTTTTTGTCACTATTGCTCTTGGAATAGTTGCTTTTTATCAGCCAATATCGAGCTCTGTATCCTGTAACGCCGATTTAGTGACTGCTAACTGGTTTGGAAGCAGTGAAACTGCCGGGGCAGTAGTAAATGTAAATGAACCAGTTAAAACAGTAAGTGAACCTGTAATTGAAAAACCGGTAGTTGAAAAGGTTGAAGAACCAATAGTTAAAGAAAAACCTAAAATTTTATCAGGTTTAATAGATTTTAAAATTCTAAAAGTAAATACTGTTAAAAAAAGTGATAATTGGGGTAAAATTGTATCAGTTGAATACGAAATAGTAAATGAAAAAACCGATTTTTATCCATTAGTCAGAGTGTTTGCTTATGATGAAAGTGACGGCGAAGATGTTAAAAAGTTAGTTAAAGGCGAAAAAGAATCAATTTTTTCAATTGCTGCTGGAGAAACAATTAAAGGAGTTATAGTTTTGTCTGATGGCAGTTTTGATGATTTATCTTTAGCAAAAACAATAACATTGCAATTACTTGACCAAGGTTCTGATAAACTTTTAAAAGCAATTACAACCATAACAACTATTAATTAAAAACGGCATTAGCCGTTCTTTTTCTTATTTTTAAACCTTAAAAAATAATTATACTAAATATCCAGTGTAGCAGTTCCAATATACTTACCTTTCTCCTTCCTTAAATCAAACCCGAAGTATGTAACAGCCTTAACAACCGTTTCTCCTTTATTGGGAGTTATATCTTCACCATAAATTTCTGCGTCTAGTGAAGTTTCAGAAATTTTAGTAATATTAAACTTGGAAAAAAACATTTCTTCAATATCAATCAGACCAATTAATTCCTGCAACCAATTATAAAATAAATCTTTTAAATTTTTACCTTCAACATGAACTTTAACAGATCTCTTCGGTTTTACTTTAATTTTAATACAAATAGTCTCAAACATTGCTTCAGCGGCATTTTCAAATACCTCTTGAGGTGTTTTTCCATAAGCTTCAAACATGACATCAGAAGTTATTTCTCCTTCTATATATTTGTATTTCATTATATATTTAAATAAAAGCAGTGGTTTATATAAATTACTGACTAATAAGTGATTAACCCAGGATTATTTTTATCTGACCAGGGATCCTCATCCTTTTTATCTTCTTTACTAACAGGCATATCTTCAAACATCTTCATAAAACCCACCTGCGCAGATTGCGAATCTTGTAAATTGGATGAATGTCCACCAGCTCCAAAAAGATCTTTCTGTGTTGAATTAAGATTTGCAAGATTAGAAAGTAAATGTATTATTTTTCTAATTTCATCAGGAGAATCTTCTTTAGTATCAATCGTAATCTTCACTAAACTTTCACCATCTTAATATCTGTACCATTAATTGTCTTCCTTCCACAATTATTTGCAATGTCAACTGCTTTTTTTGAGATTTCTTCTGCTAACTGTTCAAGTACTTCAGAAAATGCCTTTTTTGCTTCATCAGACACTCTTCTAGCTCCTGCTTTTTTAAGAATACGCTCTGATGCAGCTGCCGGTATGATTGCCATAGAAATTAAAAAGTTTATGTTTTATTTAAATGTTGTGCTAAACAAAACCCCCTAACCATAACCCTTATAAATATATAAAGAATCACTTAACCTATGGATGATATAAGAAAATTAGCAGAATCTTTGCACCCATTAGAAAGAAAAATATTTCCGTTGCTAAAAATATGTAACCGACTTTCCGAATTAGTAAAAAAATCAGAATTACCGGAAGCTGGCGCTATGAGAGCATTACAATGGCTCCAAAACAAAGGATTAATTATAATGCATGAAGACCTTAAAAAACGCATAGAACTTGATAAAAACGGAAAAGAATACGCCCTAAAAGGATTGCCTGAACAACAACTGCTTGAAACATTGCAAAAAGCAGGCAAAGAAGTTGAAATGCATAAACTCCAAGAATATACAGGTCTATCATCTCAAGAAATCCAAATTGCAATTGGCACATTAAAAAAACAAAGCCTGATAAATTTAAACAAACAAGGCAAAGATAAGATTTTACTAAGCGCAACAACAACAGAACCAAAAATATTTCCGGAACACAAATTCTTAAATTTTATTGGAGTTGAAGGAAAAGAAAATCAAGAAATTATTAAACACGAAGACAGAGTCTTAATGCATGCTTTATCTCAAAGAAAAGAAATTATTAAAATTAATCTTATCAAAGATAGAGTTGTTGAACTTACGCAGTTAGGTCATGAACTGCAATATATAAAATTAACAGATAATTTTCTTGATAAGCTTACACCAAATATGCTAAAAACTGATGAATGGAAAAATAAAAAATTCAGAAGATATGACATATCATTGAATGTACCTAAAATTTATCCTGGAAAAAGACAACATTACCGCAGATTCCTTGATAATGTAAGACAAAAATTCCTTGCAATGGGCTTCACTGAAATGTTTGGGCCTATTGTGGAATCAGATTTTTGGGATATGGACGCCCTCTTTATGCCGCAATTTCATAGCGCCAGAGATATTCACGAAGCTTACTATATAAAAGAACCGGCAATACAACAGATTGACACGCAACTCATTAAAAATGTTAAATCTGCGCATGAAGACGGTTTCAATACAAGCTCAAAAGGTTGGCAGTACAAATTTGATGCAGAAAGAACAAAAAGAACACTGTTAAGAACACAAGGTACGGCAGCATCTGCAAGAATGCTGGCTTCAAAAGATTTCAAAGTTCCGGGTAAATATTTTGCAATTGCAAAATGTTTCAGGTACGATGTAATTGATGCTACCCATTTACCTGATTTTTACCAAACAGAAGGGATTGTAGCTGATGAAGGCTTAAATTTCCAAAGTTTGAAAGGATTATTAAAAATGTTTGCTGAAGAATTTGCGCAAACTGAACAAATTAAAATTAAACCTGCATACTTTCCATTTACTGAACCCAGCGCAGAGTTATTTGCAAAACACCCCGAAATGGGATGGATTGAATTAGGGGGTTCAGGAATCTTTAGACCTGAAGTAATACGCCCATTAGGCATAGATGTACCTGTAATTGCGTGGGGTATTGGTATTGACAGAGTGGGAATGTTCAACATGAAAATTGACGATATCAGAGAATTATATACACAAGATTTAAATCTGCTGAGGAACAAAAAATGCCAACAATAAAATTTTCATTGCAGGACTTGAACAGCTTAGTCGGAAAAGAGCTCACAATCTCCGAGCTGGATGAATTAGTAGAATATGGAAAAGGCGAATTAAAAGATTATGATAAAGATTCAGATGAAGTGCATGTAAACTATGATGACACAAACCTCCCATACCTGTGGTCAGTTGAAGGATTAGCTAGACTTATAAAGGGAATTATAGGAAAAGAAAAAGGTTTACCAATACTCGAAATTAAAAAATCAGGCATGAAAATTGGAGTAAATAATTCAGTTAAGCAGGTTAGACCTTACATTGGGGCAATTGCTGTTAAAGGAAAAGGTATTTCGGATTATTTACTTAAACAAATTATCCAATTGCAGGAAAAATTTTGTGAATCATATGGAAGAAAAAGGCAAAAAGTTGCAATAGGCATATATTCGCTTGAGAAAATTAAATTCCCCCTATTTTATAAGACTACTGGCCCTGAAGACATGGAATTTGAACCATTAAATTTTAATAGAAAAATGACCCCGGGTGAGATCCTCGAAATGCACCCTGCAGGCCAAAAATATTCACCCTTATTAAAAGATTTTAAAGAATACCCGATATTAGTTGATAATGAACATGAAATATTAAGTTTCCCTCCAATTATTAATTCAAACTATTCTGGAAAAGTTGAGGTAGGTGATTCTAATCTGTTCATAGAAGCAACCGGTACAGATTTTAATTCAGTAAATCTCGCGATAAACATTATGGCCCAAGCATTTTATGATAGAGGTTTTGAAATTTATGAAACAAGCATCGAATATACTGATAGGACTGTAAAATGCCCATACAAATTCAATGAAAAATTTAAAATTAAACCTGATGATGTTAAACATTTATTAGGTTTGGAATTAAAAGAAAACGAACTGCAAAAATTACTTGAAAAAGCAAGATATGGTTATCACAATGGAACTGTAACCGCCCCAATTTATAGGCAAGATTTATTGCACATGGTAGACATTATTGAAGACATCGGAATTACCTACGGTTATAAGAATATTCCTGTGCAAAAACTTAAAAGTAACACGATAGGGGAAACTTCCCCACTGATAAATTTTTGCGACAGCGCCAGGGAAATACTCATTGGTTTCGGATATCAAGAGGTCCTAAATGCAATGCTATCAAATAAAAATACATTATTTACTAAAATGAACATTGAACCTTTTTCACTGTTAGAGATAAAAGAGTATATGTCTGAATCATTTTCAGTGGTAAGAAACTGGTTATCCCCTATATTGCTTGAAACTTTATCAAAAAACAAGCATAACGAATACCCACAAAAAATATTCGAACACGGGCTGGTCAGCATCAATGATAAAACCGAAGCAAAAGATTATGAAAAAATTGCAGTAATTACTGCGCATAATAACGCCGATTTTACAGAAAGTAAACAAATCTTTGACAGCCTAATGAAAAACCTTGGCGCAGAAAACTATGAAATGCATGAAATTGAACACAGTTCATTTATTGAAGGGAGAATTGCAAAAATCTCGTATAAAGGCAAAAACATTGGACACATAGGGGAATTCTCCCCGCAAGTTCTTAGTAATTGGGAACTTCTTACTCCTGCTGCCGGTTTCGAGCTAAACTTAACTGACCTATTTTCTTTATTACAATAAACCTTTTTAACTAAAAACCCCTGATTTTAAAAAAAGAATAATACTTTACAAAAACCAAGCTTTGTGAAGAGCATTACGGCCGTTTCGTGCAATGTGCAAACAACACCTAAAACAGACCGGTCTGGGGTATAATAAAAGTTATACCTCTGTAAAATAATGTTAATTTAAAAATAAAAGCTCAATGATTTAAAATATTGCAAATAAAAAGTGATTTTATGAAAAGAGAAGAAAGCTTCCCAATAGATTATCAAACTAGAGAATTAATCCCAGTTAGATCTTTAGAAATAAAAGGTAAATATAAAGACGAATTAGAAGGTATCCTAATTTCTGGCGGCGAAATTAAAAGCCGGTTAAAAGCGCTAAGAAATGAAATCTCTGACTATTACACACAATTTCTAAAAAATGGTGAAAAAGACCTTGAAGTTGTAGGTTTCCCATTGCTAGGCGGAGCAATGTATTTTTATACTGCCCTGGTATCTGGAGAATTTGATAAAATTTGGTTTCCCCAAATTTTAGGCAAAACTTCAAGCTATGAAAGCACAGAATCAACAGGCAAATTATCAATAAGAGGGTACAACCAGCAGGAATTAGAACGGTTAAAAGACAAGAGAATTTTACTTGTTGATGATATTATAGATACAGGCCGCACATTATCAGAAATAGTTGAAATGTTAAAAACGTTTAATCCGCTTGAAATCAAGATTTGCTGTTTGCTCGACAAACCTTCAAGAAGGATTAAACCAATAGAATCTCAATTCACGGGGTTCATAATACCGGATAAGTTTGTTGTTGGTTATGGCCTTGATTTTAATTCAAGATACAGGGACTTAGGACATATTGCAATATTAAAACCTAATATGTATAAATGATAAAATCTCATTTTCCACCGGTGTATTTTATAAAGAGTTTACATTTAATTATTTAACAATGAGAAAAATGAATCTGAAAACTCAGAACGGAGCGATGGCTGGCGATGTTTAGTTTAGATTGGCATTATTTTTAATTTTTTTTAACAGAACTTTTTTTCTCATGTATCTCATAAACTTTCTCTTCAACATCAGAATCTGGCTCTTCAAAAAAATAATCATAAACTTTTTTAACATACCCTTTTGATTTTAATTTGTCAAAGCCAATTACTATAACAATTACAATTAAAGCGCCAAAAATATATTGCCAATATGCAAATGCCTGTAATGCAAAATAAACCAGCCATTTCTTTACAAACAACAAAAACCCGCTTTTTTTAATCCAAAAATTCACTAATTCTTGTCCGGACAAAATTAAAAAATTAATTTTTCCTAACCCCAAACTCCAAACCTGTGAAAAATAATTCCAAATTGCATAAACAATGACAGACAATAGTGCAAACCCCAATAAAACCCATAACCAAACTTTTGACATAGGCTCAAAATCAACTTTAAACTCTTTCAATATTTTGACTTTATCCTTAAACTCAAAATTAGCAAAATCAAAATTTTCAAAACTGATAACCGGGTTGAATTTAGGAAATTTAGCACCAATCTGAATTTTTTCAGTTAACTTTTCTAACCCGGTATTTTTTATTTTCTTTACTTTCAAACCATTAAACAATGGTTTTAAACGGTTTAATATATTGTATTTTGAAATATTATATTTAGAACCGGCATAAATCAATAAAACAATTGCAGATAACAATATTAAGATTAAATAAATATAACTTCTTAAAAATTTAACAACCGCATTTTGAGTTACAGATACTTTTAATTTCTGAGTAACTGTTTCACCATTCTGCGCAAGCACAATTACATCATAATCTCCTGCTTCGACATCTAAAGCCTTGACTTTTAATGTTAAATAATTACCAGATATGTTTCTTTCCATTGTAATCCATTCAGGTGCTTGTAATGCTAATGACATTGACTCTCTTAAACCTGAAAAAGGAACATAAAATTCTTCTTCAAGACCCGATACAACCAACAATTTAGTATTAAGTAATTTAAAATCATTCTCACAATCTTTAATATTCACAGTGAACGGGATTTCTTCTGTACCGCTAAAATCTTTAATACTAAATCCGATTAAATATTCACCAACTTCCGAATCAGGATATACTGTAAAATTAAAATCAGCTTGGGCATTTTCAGGTAATACGACCTTATTGCCCTGCAATTCAATCCAATGAGGTAAATCTGCGGATAAGAGGATTAAATTAGGTGTTGCTGTTGGATTATACACGTGAACTGAACCTTTTCCAAATTTTCCTTTGCATACAGTTACTGGAGCAATCGATACTTCCCTTGAATAATCAGATTTAATATCTATTTTTAACGGAACTTTAATAGCACCTTCTCTATCTTTAATTTCAACATATAAATCTAAATTAACCTCCCCTGATAATGAACATGGCAAAATTGCATATGCAACGACTCTTTTAGATTTTCCAGGCGCTATTACTAAATCATTTTCACTAAAATCCACATATTTTTCATACTTAGGAACCGATAAATGGTATTGATTAATTATATTTTCGGAATTCATAATTTGAAATTGAAATTTAATTTCTCTGCATGGTAATGAATTAACGTACCGGGGAGATATAAATTGTAAATCATCACTTGAATAAGCATATACAGAACTAATCAGCGCTAACGCCAGGATTAAAGTTAATGTTAATTTTAATAGTTTCATTCGCCACATAAACTCCGCAAAATTTAATCAAATAAAAATAAAAAAAATAAAAAAATTATGAAATTTACCTAGTAGTAACTTTTGTCTTCTTCTTCAAAGTCGTCATCATCATCTTTTAACTTGTTAAAACCTACGATTAGACCAACTAAAACGATTAAAACGATTAAAACTACAAGACCAATTTCAAGTGCCTTTCTTAGACCAAATTTGTTAAAGTTAACACTTTTTTCGCCTTCAACATTAACAGTTAAAGTAGATTCTTTAACATATTCGTTGCCTGCTTTAACGGTTAAGCCTAATACTTTTTGACCAGCTACATTAGCGTTTGTATCAACATAAACATATACTGTTTCAGTTGATCCGCCAGCTACAGTTACTGTATTGCTAGGAACAAATCTTACACTTCCTAAATCACCGGCTGTTAATGAAACTACATAATTTTTAGCTTCACTGCCTGCGTTTGTGATAGTTACTGGAAGCACTAATGATTCACCAGCTTTAACTGTTTGAACAGCTTCAGGTACAACTACTTGTGTTACAGCGTTTGGTGTTACATCGGTTTTAACTGCGCACACTGAGCTTTCACTTTCAACAACTCTAATTGTGTTGTATTCTACAACTTCATCATTCTTGTTGTATGATAGAGCGGTCTTTACTTTGTATTCACCAGCTTTAGCACAAAGTGGAATTGCTAAGTAAAGTTCTTGAGTATTTTCAGCATCATTTGCTTGGAACTCATCATCTAATAGTTCTGAATCGTAAGCTCCTTCTAAGCCTTCAACTTCAGCGCTAAATAAGATATCAGATTCCTCTCTTGAACCAAGGTTTTCTACTCTTGCTTTAACAGTAAGGTATGAACCAGCTTTAACTACATTATTTGGTGTCATTAAAACACGTTCTAATGTTAAATCGTGTCTTGCCCCAGATACATGTACATCAAAGGTATTAGTTGAAATGTTTTCTTCATCTTGTAATACTACAAACAATCTTGCATCCCCTTCCTTATAATCATTAGGGATAGTTAATGAAGCTGTTTTCTTTCTTTCTCTGTCAGCGGTTAAATCAAATAGACCTGTTGAGTCCATAGTTGTTTCATCGCCGTATTCGTAAACTAACTTTACAGTTAATTCAACGTTTTCTAAATCTTCTGCACTTTCTATGTAAAATTCAAAGTCTAGTGTTTCACCGCGTTCAACATCAATATCAGATGAACCAGGTGTTAACCAGAAATCATCGTTCGCTTTTATAGCTACATTAGGTTCAGCAGTCCAAGCTAAAGCTGGAACGGCCATACTAATCATAAGCACTAAAAGTAGAACCAGTGCACTGAATCCTTTAACGATACTTTTCATGGTATTTCCCTCCAAAAATGTTTATTATGATTTTAATCAGCTATCACCAATTTAGATACTCTATTACCACCAATCTAAACCTATAAAAAGCCGTTTCATTTATAAGGTTTGCGGAAATGTTCTTATTATACAGTGGTACCATATTCGCGCAGAACATATAGTTTGGGTTCTATATATAAATATTGTTGTATTAGAAGTGTTATAATCCAATTATTCAACTAAATGTCCGCTGGAATAAAAACTCCATATAATTTAAAAAAATTAATTAACCAATGATATCATAATAACTACTTATGATATCATAAAAATCGAACGAAAACCAATACCTACGACCTAAAGGTCGAGGTTTGACATTTAACTTTCTCTTAAGTTCGATTTTTAGGCTGCAAAAAAAGCAGTGCATTCATCTCAGCCCTAAAGGACTGAGTTTTCTGCTTTTTTCTTCATAAAAGCCTTATGAAACACCGAATATGATGTTCATAACAAAATTAAAATGTGTATACTTTATTTTGAAAATTTATAAAAAATGAGAAAAAATAATATTAAAAAAACAAAGTAATGATAAAACATTACGCCTGGTCAACACAATTTATATACTTATTTAAATTAATTCAGGTATGCCTGCAGATGTTATATTAAATAAAAACATTATATTCATATTTAGTTTAATTGTATTTATTATAATAGTATTTAGTTTAATTATTTCTTATTTGGTTTTTTATCATAGATACAAAACCCTATTGAATAAATATGATCAACTGCTTAAAGTGAAACGTTCTGAGAATGTTAAACATGGACAAACATGGGAGCAATTTGTTCCATTTGCTAAAGATTTTCCATTTTCGAAAAATGATTTTAAATTTATAGGTCAACCAATAGATGGCATTGTATTCGGTTCGGATAATATCTCATTTATTGAAATTAAGACAGGTAGTGCAGGATTAAATATAAAACAGCGTGAAATTAAAAATCTGGTTGAAGATAAAAAAGTTAAGTGGGTAGAAATTAGACATTAAATAAATAACCGGCATATTAGTCCCTTATATCAAAATTAAAATATGAGCCCACGAGGATTTCCGATATAAAGCAATTTGCTTAATTTATTCGAACCCCGGTATGCCGGTAGCTTCCTTGCTTTTTTTTAGTGTGCTTTGGAATATAACAAAAAACACTTATTTTCCCAAACGTTTTCTAAAAAGCTAGTCCGAAGCCGGCCGCACTTTCTGTTGCATACAGCATATCCAGGCTATGCTATGGGCCCATAAACGTTTCAATACTTAATAAGTATATAAATAATAATTATTAATAATAATATTTACTTTCTGCAAAGCAAATGTTCTATGCTTAATACACACACTTATTTACCATATAAATTAATAAATTCTTCTGAATTAATATCAATATTTTTTGTGGTAAGTCTGTTCTTAAGAACTCTTTTCGCGCCAACTTCAAAAACACCAACAACCCTATTGATAAACTTACCCCAAGCTTTAAAAAAAACTTCATCTGCACCTTTCGCTGTAAAATGCATTACAACATCTGCTGCATGATTCATAAGTGGCTTACCCCTATAAAGATAGAGTTATCTTTTTGATCAGTTTTTTTATCTATCATATCAATCAACTCTTCTTATTAATACCTTATTAATAATCTTCTCTTGTCTTCTTTAAATGAGTAATATACCCTACAATGACATTTCTTAATTTTTTTGAATTAATCTTAGCATATTTAGGAATAATTTGTTTATTTTCTTCAAAAGTTTTCTTAAAATTTACTCCATACTTCTGTAATAATTCTTTTGCAGTTCTTTTAATTAATTTATTTTTTATTCTTCCCATAAGATATCACTGATTCTTCGGTATAATGGTCAGTTTATAAAGCTTTCTATTTTTGCTTTATATTTAAATGTTATAATTAAACTTGGTGAATTCCGGATTTAGTAAGCGCAACCATTCTAAATGCAACACTTAATTGCATAACTGCAGATAAAAGAGCCATGTGTTCTTTACCTGTGCCGGGTATTAAACTTAAAGCAACTTCACTATTAATTAATTGTATCTTTTAAATTCTTAATTATATCTTCAGTGAATTCTTTAATTGGTTTTCTTTCATCTATAACTATCATCTCAAAAGGCTTGTCAGATTTAAAATTTTCTTTACCAAACGGATTAGTTACTAATACTACTTTATCCCAATCTTCCTCTTTCATAAGTCTGCCCACATGTCCCAAAGTACCTTTTCCACTACTTAAATTTGCAATAAACATAGTCATATATATAATATTAATATTAAGATTATATATTTTCCCAATGTTACTATTGTTCAATAAGTATAAATAATTTCCAAATCTTACAATTGTCCAATAAATCAAAAGTTTAATAAAGTTTTACTTCTTTAAAACAATGAATGAAGTTTGCATTAAAAGAAGTAGATAACCCAAATGTCCATAGATATAGTTCTGAAGAGCTTCAAATTGCTTATAATTTTTCGAAAAAAGCTTACACGGAGTTTGGTAATTTTATTAAATCTTTGATAATTTTTGGAAGCGCAGCAAGAAAGGAAGTTATGCCGGGAGGAGATATTGATATTTTGATCATAATAGATGACATCTCTTTAGAGTTGAGTCCCGAACTTGTTGAAACATATAGAATAATTATGGAACAATTGATCGCTGAAACTTCTGAAAGACTTCATGTAACCACTTTAAAAATAACTTCTTTTTGGGATTATATTCGAAATTCTGATCCGATAGGGATAAATATTTTAAGGGATGGATATGCTTTATTGGATTCGGGCTTTTTTGATCCATTGCAAGCATTACTAATTAGAGGAAGGATTAGACCTACGCCTGAAAGTGTGTGGACATATTTCTCAAGAGCGCCAAGAACTTTACAAAATTCAAAATGGCATATATTGCAGGGTGTAATGGACCTGTATTGGGCAGTGATTGATGCAGCCCATGCAGCTTTAATGTCCCTTGGAGAAGTACCCCCTAGCCCCAAGCATGTTGATGACATGATGATCGAAAAAATGGTAAAACCAAAATTAATCTCTAAAGAATATGCTACAACGATGAATAAGTTTTATATTCTTGCTAAAAAAATATCCAATAGAGAAATTATTAAATTATCAGGTAAACAGTATGATGATTTTTATAAAGAAGCTAATCAATTTGTTAAAACAATGCAGAACTTTATTGAAACAAATAAAAAAATTTAAAGTCGTTTAATTATTTCTGATTATGTTTTCCCGATTTAGTCTAAATCCGACACTAGTGTAAAAGAATCAATGTAATCAAGCCGTAATTATAGGCGCTGTCCAGAAAGTAATAAATATGTATACTGGCGATAATAATGTATGACAAAACACAATACAACAAATCTGTCATCCTGATGAATATTTGTTAACAATCGATATTGAAGAAGTTACCTTAGTGAAGCAGAGAGAATATGACTATAGTTCTTGTGAAGAAGCTTATGCTATTGGCTTACAACAAAAAATATCTCTCCCAAAATAAGTCGCAAATGAAGATGATGTTTTTAAAACAGGATTAAAAATTGAAGGAGAAGTTTCAAAACCATTGTTCGCCAAAAAATTTGATTCATACACAATAGAAAAATCACAAAAACCAGTTGAATCCACACAAAACAACCGAACGCTATTAATTGCTTTCGGAATTGCTATTGTTATAATCATAGTCCTTTTAGCATATATCTTATTCCGTAAGAAGAAATAAGCTCACCGACCTCTTAACTCTTTTAACTAATGGTGCTTCGCACCTTGATACGCCGATTTTTTGCTTCCCTATCGGGAGAGTTTAACAGCGATCGCGATGTTAGGCGTAATTCAGAATTCGGCAGTCCCTCGACCACCCACCCCAAACGGACGGCGCACAAAAACGATTGATTTATAAATATGTTATAATTAAACTAAGTAATATGAGAGAATTAGATAAAGTATTAGACCAAAATGAAAAAGTTTTCTGGGAAGGAAAACCAAAATTCGGGCCATTTTTTATAGGTGGATTTGCAGGTGCGATATTCGGAATATTCTTTCTGGCCATAGGTGGTTTTTTCGTACTTCAGGGAATAGCTAGTGGAAATTATTTCTTTATTCTTCTCCCACATTTTTAGATTGGTGTAGGATTTGTTTTTGGAGTTCCAATATACAAAGCTTTGGTTTACAAACATACCTATTATACAATTACAAACAAAAGAGTTCTTCTTCAAAAAGGGTTGATTGGCAGAGATTTTGAAATGGTTGATTTTGACCAGATAACAAATGCTGAAGTGAATGTTGGATTTTTGGATATCCTTTTTGGTAGGAAATCCGGTAACATACTTATTTCAACCGCTGGTAGTTTTACTTATACAAGAAGTGGGGCAGTACAAAAACCCTACACTATTAGCCATATTGAGAATCCTTATGAGGTGTTCAAATTTTTCAAAAAAGTTTCACACGCGGTCAAAACTGATATTCAATATCCAAACAAATATAGACCAAAAACAAATCCAGGATACGAATCAGATTATAACCCTAACAAATAGTGCGCCGTCCCGCCACCGCCGAATTCTGAACTCAAAATCTTTTAGATTTTGCCACGCCTTGCAGGCTCTCTCTAACGCTCGGGACGCCTAACAGAATCCGATGTTAGTTTCAATTGAGAAAGCTTCACTTCACCCAAATGCAGTTTCCAATCTCTGTTCCGTTCGCTAACGCTAACTGCACTATGGTAAACTCAATTCAGAAATCTTGGCTTATTTTGTTTTAAATATGCCAACAATAGGATAATGATCTGAAGCGATTTCAGTATTGCTGTCTTTTAGAACATAAGAATCGATTGCTTCAATATCTTGAGAATGAAAAAAGAAATCCATCCTCACCCCCGTTCTGGTTTCGCCGTAAGCATAATTTGTTGGTACAGTGGATTCTCTTCTGCTTTTTGGAAATGAATCATCTAAACCTATTTTTTGCAGCCAGGAGATAAAACCAGCTTGTTTCCAATTTGCAATAACTTGATTTGCCTTTTTCGGATTAAAACTCGTTAATTCTTCAGTTAACAAATCCCAATTATATTTATCATCCGGATGGACTGTGTTAAAATCTCCTGTAAGAATGTAATGAGATGGCCTATTTGAAATTAAAGGATTCAGAGTTTTTATTTTTTCATAATCATCAACAGAGTAAGATGGATGCACAACATCAATTGTCAAAACAATACCTTCAAGCCCAATTCTGGCACGAATTGCACCTTTAAACAAAAGTTTTACGTTTTCTGCATCCAGGGGATATTTTGACAAAATGCAATTTCCTCCTTCATCTCCTTTTCTAGGTCCAAAAGTAGGATACCCTCCATATTTACCGTAAGGAAAATCAAATAATTTTTGATAATCCATTAAGATACCTTGTGAGTTTTCTGCACCATAACAAGCTTCGGTAATTGCAAGAATGTCTGGATTCACTTTTTGAACGGCTTGTTGAGCAGCCATTAATCTTTTTTTCTCAATATTATGATCTCTGGTATGAAATCCTCTTTCAACATTATAGGTCATAATAGTAACTTTCATATTCTTATTAATTCACCCTATTTTATTAATATTGCTAATCCAAAACTTCTGAACTTTGATTTTTTGTCTTTGGCATCGTTGCACTAAAAATCAATCCCTCCAAGTATTCGGGAGAATAGAACAGGAATTCCGATGTTTAAATCTGAAGATACTAATTAACAATGAAACGACTCTGGACAGCGCCTAATTATAGAAACATTTATAAACGGCCAATAAAACCTTAATTTTGGACGGTCATAGGGGCCTGGTTCACCCGTTCCCATTTCGAACACGGAAGTTAAGCATGCCTCCGTTCTTGGTTGTACTGTACTCATGTACGGGAAGCCCGGAAAGCTGTCCACTCTTTTTTTAATTAATATTTTTAAAATATATTCAAGACTATAAATATTTTTAAAGTCATTTTCAAATTAAAATTTTTATTATACTAATGTGATTATTATGGCAAAAATTTCTATATTTGGGACAGGTTATGTTGGCTTGATCGCAGGTGTTTGTTTTGCTAAACATAACAATAAAGTAATATGTGTTGATATTGATCCAATTCGCATTGAAAAATTAAAACAAGGGGTACCTCCAATTTATGAACCGGGTTTAAAAGAAATGTTAGATGAAACCCTTGCCAATGGAATGATTGAATTTACACAAGATAGTGAATATGCAATTAAAAATTCAAAGATACATTTTATTTGCGTGGGCACTCCGACAAATGAAATCAATGATTCAGCAGATTTAAAATATGTTTTTAAAGTTGCTGAAATAATTGGAAAATATATTTGTGAATATTCAATAATCGTAGATAAAAGTACTGTGCCGGTCGGTACTGGTAAAAAAGTTCAAGCAATCATAGAACAACAATTGCAAAAAAGAAGCATAAATATTGAATTCGATGTTGTTTCTAATCCTGAATTTTTAAGAGAAGGTTCATCTGTAAAAGATTTCCTTTATCCAGACCGAGTTGTTATAGGCGCAGAAGGAAATAAAGCTGCAGAAATTATGCAGCAGTTATATGAACCTATGACGCGAAATGGTAATCCAATTATTATAACAAAGAAAATTGAGAGCGCTGAATTGATAAAGTATGGGGCAAATGCGTTTCTCGCAAATAAAATTGCTTTTGTAAATGAACTTGCAAGACTTGCTGAAGCAGTTGGCGCAGATATTAGGGAAGTAACTCATGGCATGGGCACTGATTCAAGGATAAGTCCAAAATTTATGTATCCCGGACCTGGATACGGCGGGAGTTGTTTTCCTAAAGACACAAAAGCTTTAGCAGTAACTGGTAGAGAATTTAATTCTCCTATGCTCCAGATTGAACGAACGATTAAGTCTAATGAAGAACAAAAAGAATGGTGTGCACAAAAAATATTTAATCATTACAGGGGAAATGTTGCAGGTAAAACTTTAGGTATATGGGGTTTGGCTTTCAAAGCTAATACTGATGACATGAGGGATTCATCATCAATTACAGTCATAAATAAACTATTGAATGCAGGCGCAAAGATAAAAGTTCATGACCCCGAAGCAATGGAAAATGCTAAATCAATTTTCGGTGATAAAATCAGTTATTATGAGAATAAATACGAAGTATTAAACAAATGCGACGGGTTTATTATACTTACAGAATGGTCAGATTATAGAATTTCTGATTTTGATACATTAAAATGTATATTGGAACCATTAACAGAACCAGTTATTTTTGATTTTAGAAATCTTTATGACAAGTATAAGGAATCTCTCAAACAAATAGGTATTAAATGGTATGGTATTGGCGTAATCCAATAAAATAGAACATATTCGATAAACATTGTTTTTCGGACTCTATAATATTTATAAAGTCAATTATAAATCTATATTTGATGGTCCAATCTTTTTTAATCTTATGTTTTGTTGTAAGTTTCTTGATTACTTTATTAGTTACCCCTGGATGGATTAGGAGAGCAAGAAAAGCAGGTTTAGTTGGAATTGATATGCACAAACTAAATCCTAAAAATGTTGCTGAAATGGGAGGAGTTCCAGTTTTAATTGGATTTATGGCGGGCGTATTATTATTTATAGCAATTAATACTTATTATCTTGATGCACCCCAAACAAATTTGCAGATATTGGCATTATTATCAACAATTTTAACAATTTCTATAATTGGTATTATAGATGATATATTAGGTTGGAAAATAGGATTAAGGCAATGGCAAAAACCACTGCTTACGTTTTTTGCAGCGTTACCTATGGTTGTTGTTAATGCCGGATATTCAAAAGTTTCCCTGCCTTTGTTAGGTATTGTAGATTTAACATATATATACCCTTTTTTATTTATCCCTATAGGCATTGTGGGCGCATCTAATGGCTTTAATATGTTAGCAGGCTATAACGGATTAGAAACAGGAATGGGCGCAATAATTTTATTTACAATGGGTTACATTGCGTGGTTTACAAGAACCGGATGGGTTGCAGTGGTTGCGCTTTGTATGTTTTCGAGTTTAATTGCGCTTTATTTGTTTAATCGTCACCCCGCAAGAATTTTTCCAGGTGATACTTTAACCTATTCAGTGGGCGCATTAATTGCAAGTGTTGCAATTGCAGGTAACATGGAAAAAATTGCATTATTTTTATTTATTCCCTATTTTATTCAATTTCCTTTAAAATTAAGAGGACTGATGCAAAAAGAAAGTTTTGCAAAACTTTTGCCTAATGGTTCATTATTACAACCTTATAAAAAAATATATGCTTTGGAACATTTGATTATTTACACATTTAATAAACTAAACATTGAAATATTTGAAAAGGATCTAGTCAGGGTTTTATTTTTGTTTGAAATTGGTTTATCAGCGATTGTAATTTATAGTGTTACTTATAAAATCGGAATTTTTTAAACATGAAAAAAATAATTGCAGTAATACCTGCATATAATGAAGAACTTCATATTAAAGAAGTGATAAAGGAAACAAAAAAATATGTTGATGAAGTAATTGTTGTTGACGATGGCAGTATTGATGAAACTTTTAAAAATTCTTCAACTGCCGATTTTAGGCTAAAACATATCGTTAACATGGGCAAAGGATTGGCAATGTCAACAGGTTTTGAAGCTGCACTGAAAAAAGGCGCAACCATTGTTGTATTTATAGACGCAGATTTACAGCATGACCCTAAAGATATTGTCCCTTTATTAAACAAAATTAATCAAGGAAATTACCAATTGGTTACAGGTGTCCGTAAATTTAATAAGAGTATGCCATTTATATTGAGATTTGGAAACAAGTTTTTACGTTCAAGCTTTAATTTCCTTTATAATTCAAATATCGCAGATTTTTCAAATGGATTAAGAGCGATTAAAACCGAGATTTATAATAAAATTAAATGGAATTCAGAAGGTTATTCAGTTGAAACTGAAATGCTGGCTAAAGCAAGAAAACATAAACTTAAAGTTGGTCAAATTCCAATTGAAACAATATATTTAAATAAAGTTAAGGGAACTACTGTTTTTGACGGAATAAAAATATTTTCCATGATGGTTTATTGGAGAATTTTTGGGTGAATTAAATGCTAATATGGCTGCAGAGTTTGGGAATAATTTTTGGGCTTGTGATGATATATGTAACTTTATTATTTTATCGCAGGAAAGAAATACAATTTGCGGATCTATTAATTTGGATCCCCGTTTGGCTATTCTTTTTACTGGGAGTTGTATTCCCAAGAACTCTCGACATTTTTGTTCAGGCTTTTAGTGTTAGAAGCGCAGTTGAATTATTTACAATCGCGGGATTTATGTTTATGATTGCAATTGTTTTTTATTTGTTTAAATTATTAAGAGTCCAGCAATGTAAACTTAAAAAAATAGTTAAATCTGTTGCATTGAAACAATTAAAATGATAGATAAAATTCTGACAATTGATTTAGAGTATGATTTTGAAAGTAAAGAAGATAAAAGTTTGAAAGTTATAGTTCCAAAATTGTTAGATTATTTCTCGGAAAACAATATAACTGCAACATTTTTTGTTATTGGTGAAATTGCTGAGAAGTATCCTAAACTAGTTAAGAAAATTTCTAAGTCTCATGAGGTTGCGTCTCATGGTTATGATCATTCATACATTAATGAAAATAGTTTAGATTATCAGTTACGAAAGTCTAAGTTAGCTATTGAGAAGTTAGGAATTAAATGTAAAGGATTTCGCGCGCCTTATTTTATGTATCCAAACACTTTATATAAATCACTCAAAGAAAATGGGTATAAGTATGATTCTTCTATTAGCTCATTTTTTCCGGGGCGTTATAATAATCTTTTAGTTAACATTAAGCCCCATTGGAGAAATGGGATCATTGAGTTGCCTATGTCAAATTTTGTAGGTAAGTTTTTATCATCTGGGTTGCCTTATTATAGATTATTTTATCCGGCATCTAAATTATTTAAATTACCATACATGTTTTATCTGCATCCTTGTGAGTTTTTATCCAAGCGGCCTCATAATCAGATAAATTGGCTTGTAAAAAAGCTTTATTCACGTAATCAAGGTAAGAAAGCATGGAAAATGTTTACTTCAATGGTTGAGAATTCTAATGCAAACTGGATTAGTTGTGATGAGTTTATTAAGAAGTGGATTATTTAAGTTACATACCTAACCCTTCTCTGAACCATGAACTAATGTATTTAGTAAACCAAAGAGGCAGATGTTGTTCTATTTTAATAAATAGTTGATATTTAGGGTTAGTTGGATCAATAGTAGGTATATTCTTTGTTTTGATAGGTAAATAATTTGTTGTTAATTCTTCTATTTTCCCACCCCATTTACGTTTATAGTCATATTGTCCTGATTCGGGGCGAGTTCTACCGAAATCAAAATATTTGTAACCATTGTCGCAAGCCCATTCAATGAATTGCCAGTGCACTGCATCGTTTGGCCTAAGCTCGAGGTACTTTTTTTCAGAGACTGCTATAACTATGTGTACATTGTCCTTAACTGTATATCCTAATAAAACTGAGACTAGTTTGTTTCCGTAATATGCACCAAAACATTTACCTAGTCCTTTCTCAATAAAGTTTTCATAAAAATTAATGAAGTATCTTTTTGGATATGGGAGTTCGCCAAATGCCCGCATATTTTCCAAGTATGTTTTGTAAAGTTTGTTTATTTCTTTTTTTGGAACTTCTCGTGTAGTGATTCCTTCCCTTTGTGCTTTTTTAACAGCTTTTCTTTTAGACTTTTGAATATTTCTCCAAACTTGTTCTTTATTCTCTAGTGAGATTACAAATTTGCGGTAATCTTTTCTTTTAACTAATTTATTGAAAAGAGGATTATTATCTTTTATTTCTACATTATCAATAGAATATGTTTCTTTAATATGGTTAAATAATTTAATCATGTATTCAGGTTTTAATTCTCCAATCGGTCCACCGAAGTCATGAAATGCTGCAGATGTTAGTTTTGGTTTGAAGATGTCAAAAAAAGGTGAGAAGAATATTTTTCTTAACCATGGCTGATCTACATAGAATAGAGGGAAAATTATTTTAATCTTTTTATCAGCGATTGCAAAATAATGCGCTTTTGTATTCTGAAATGTCTCTTCGATAAATTGTTTATATTCAGGTCTATGAAAGACTTGGTGTTCATGTCCTTCTAAAAATTCGGCCCAATGCGGATCATCTGTTTGAAGTTCGATTAAATCCATCTCTTCACCTTTTTAATTTTTTTCACAATATATTCTATTTCTGAAGTCGGCCTATGCAAAGAAAATATAGCTTGTCTCTCAGAAGTCATTGTTGCAATTTCAGACTTTCTTGTTAAATCATAAAACGTGTATGAAGGTACTATATCTACATTTTCTTTTAACAATGCTTTTCTTAATTTGGCTCTATTTTTATCAAGCAGTACAAAGTATAACCATGAGGGGGAAGAATTTTTTAAAGGTTTAACAAAGTCAGCAATTCCTTCAAGCTCGCTCATACAAATTTCGGCATTCCGCTTACGTAATTTTAAGATTTCATGATAGCTCTTTAATTGTTCTGCAATTATATATTGCGCATATTTTGGCATTTTATAGGGTAAAGCCAAATGTTTTTTATGTAATTCCGTTTTAAGAAATTTATTTGTCACTGAAAAAATATTTTTATTAAAAAAAGGTCCACTAATTATTCCTTGCGCTGTTGCTTTCGCTATTTCTTTAATAGGATAGCATTTCCCGTTCAACCTGCCATGAGAACTTATATTTATTAGTTTGTAATTACTGGCGATAAGTCCCCCTAAAAAAAAACCTTTGCTCATGTTAAAGCTATACACAGACCTATCAGCAAAACTTCCAGCTAACTGATTGTTATATGTTGCTCCTAATGCCTGCGCGCAATCTTCAATAAATTCAACATTATTCTTTCGGCATAATTTTTGTATTTTATCAAGCTCTGAAACAAAGCCCATATTATGGGGCAATAAAAGCGCATCAATATCAGAGATTATTTCTTTGATATGCTTGTAACCGGAGATTATACTTGAATCATAAAATGCAGGACTACAGTTGGCATTTTTAATTGAATCAGCTATAACCTTGCACGTAAATGCAGGTAACCCAACTCTTAACCCTCCCTTGGGCGATATACTTTGTAGTGTTTGGGTTATTGCAAATCTTGCTGAGCCCGCCCAATGTAAATGTTTATGATGCACATACTTTTTTAAAGATGATAGATTGAGTTTTGAATTGTTAAGATAGTTAACACTGCCCTTGAGAATATCTTTTGTCCGTATATTCAATTTTTGATGAGGGATTAACATTTTAGTCTTATTTAAATACTTTAACATTATGCCTCGGTTCAGTTTGTTTAATCACTCTAGCAGGCACGCCTGCAACTATTGTATTCGGTGGCACATCTTTTGTTACTACTGAACCTGCCGCAATAAACGAGTTTTCTCCGACAATTACGCCCGGTAAAATTGTAGATGCGCAACCGGCATAACTGTTTCTTTTAAATGTTATCGGTTTCAAGTAACCTGACATATCATGCACAACTAAGTTTACTCTGAATGAGAGCACACATCCTTTCCCAATTTTAATATATTGCGGAAATTGATCATCAAGAAATGTTTCTATCCCTATAAATGAACTCTTTGCGATTTTTGCTCCCGATAATCTAAATAAAAATATCCTTAATCTATTACTTATTGTATTTCTTGCAATCAAATGCAACAGTTTGTTTCTTAAAACTTTCAAAATATTTTGATGATATCTCCTAATTGGCGCGTGCATTTTTAATTACCTCTTCAAAAATTTCAATATATTTTTTAGCAATATGTTTCCATTGATATTTTTTTTCTATAACCTTGTAACCTTTTTCTCCGATTTCATTTGCGAGTTTTTTATTTTTAAGTAATTTAACAATTTGTTCTGCAAGTTCAGTAATTTTGTATGGCTGCACAATAATTCCGATTTTTTCTTTTTCAAATATCTCTGAAATTCCTGCGCCAGAAGTTACAATTGTTGGACATTTCATTGATAATGCTTCAAATGCAACAGTGCCAAAACTTTCCATTATTGTGGGTGAAGGAAGAATAAACACTCCCGCTTTTTGATATAATCCATATTTCTGTCCTTCAGTTATATAACCTAAAAATATTACTTCTTCCTGTAAACCTAATTTTTCAATAAGCTTTTCAAGTTTATCCTTTTCTTTCCCTTTCCCCGCTATTACAAGCCGAGTTTTTACCTTTTTAAGAATTAACGGCATAGATCTAATTAAAATATCGAGCCTTTTATAATCACGAATTCCTACACTAAATATGAAATTGCTTCTTTTAATTTTTTTAAAATGCATTAAATCAGTTCCATGAGGTATGCAGACAATTTTATTTTTATATTTCCGAAGATATTGAGATTGCGGTATTACTTTGATTGTATGGCTAATAATTTTTTCAGATCTTCTAAGAATAAAATCAAGAAAAAAGTAATTATAAAATATAGCAATCCATTTTTTCCAACCGGTGTAAACAATCTCTTTGCCGTGCATGTGCACAACATAAGGGACTTTTTTAATTCTGAAGTATGATGCGCATACAAACATCCAATAAGGATGCGGATGATGAATATGGGCAATATCTGCGGAATGCAATGAAAATGGTAAAAGAGGTGCAATTGCGTCCTGAATAAATGTAAATGATTTGATTCTTCCTACTTTTATATCTTCCATAATTTCTTTGGTTTTATCTGAACCTATTGATGATGTAATAATTTTAACTTTATGCTTAAGTTTAATCCACTCCTTACTTAAACTATATACGACTGATTCAATACCCCCAATGTGCGGCAGAAAATATGCCGGTGTTTCTAGAATTTTCATCTTATTGCATGGATTGACGCTATATTTATAAAGATAATGGAGATTCTCTGCATAATGAAAATTGCTATTGTTTCAACATACTTCGGAGAGAATATCGGCGGTGCAGAAGTAAGTACTAATTTGCTTGTTGAAGGTTTAAACAAGACTAAAAATCAAGTTAAAGTAATAACTCTAAACTCCCTTTTACAGAGCATACCTACATATTTAAGAGCGTTTTTATTAAACACTAATCTATTAGATGTTTATATCAGCAGATATATTTACAATCAACTGTGCGGAAAAGGGTTTGATATTGTGCATGTCCAGGATTTAATGATACTTCCCGCAACGGTTCTTGCTGCAAAAAAATTAAAATTGAAAGTTATTGCCACAGTTAGAGATTTAAGATTTGTTTGTAATTTGCCTATATGCCAAAATCAGGGAAAGCTTTATCATAACTGTTTGAATACACGTTATTTAAATTGTTTGAAAAGAGAAGCAAATTACCAATTTGGTTATCCAAGTTTAGCATATTTAATTTATCCGTTTATTAAAGGGAGAGCAAAAGTTTTAAGGAATGCTTTAAATTCTACGGATAAAATAATTGCATTAACAAATTTTGTTAAAGAAGTTCTTTATAATTCAAGAATAAGAACTAAAATTGAAGTTGTACATAATCCAATGCCTGACTGGAAGCCAAAACCTAAACTCAAAAATAAAGGCTTTATTATTCTTGCAGGACCTGGCAGATTAGAACCCTATAAAGGATTTCAGTTATTAATTAAGATAATGCCTAAAATTTTACAAAAGAAAAAAAATGCAAAGCTTTGGATTGTGGGTACAGGTAGTTATGAAAACTACTTAAAAAAATTGAGTGAAAAATTAAATATTCGGGATTCAGTTATCTTTTTCGGTAAACTATCTCAGGAAGAAGTTATGAAAAAATATGCAGAATGCGATATAGTTGCATTTCCGTCTATTTGGTTGGAAGCTCAGGGTAGAGTTCAATTAGAAGCAATGGCAATGAAGAAACCCTTAATAGCAAATAATAAAGGGGGTATTATTGAAACTGCCGGTAAAGAAAATGTGTGCAATTTTTTTGACGAAAATGAATTGACTAAAGAAATTTTTAAGAGGCGTAAACCATTAAAAGTTAGAAGAGAATTGAATATCGGAGCTTATGTCAAAAGCATATTAAGGATTTATAATGAAAAAGAAATATAAAAATATTATATGGTTCCATCTGGATGGAATTAGACCTACAAAAGAATATGGGGACTATAAAGATAGGCCGGATTATTTGGATGAATGGGCTAAGGAAGGTATAGAATATACTAATGCTTATACCGCTTTTCCCAGCACGGTATTATCAATCAGTAGTGTAATGGTGGGTTATCCTTCCTCGTATTTTGCCAGATCTTTTGAAGATTTACAAATTGATTATTCCAAATTTAAACCCTTTTTTCAGTTATTAAAGTCTAGCAAATATAAGATTTATTCAAGTTTGTTCTATCTGCCGGTCAGGAAAAATTTGAAAAAGATGATGTTTCCAATTAAAAAAAAATATTTTCCTAAAAATGTTAAAGATTATAAGTACATGTGGAATAGCAAAGAAATCAATAGATTAACTAAATCTCTTTTAGCTAAAAATAAATTAAGTAATCCTTTTTTACTTTATCTTCAATATTCTTTTACTCCAATTAAAGGTGATGATTCTTTAGCGGATGCAAAAAAGATGTTTGATTTTTTAAAAAATAGGGGTTATATGGACAATTCAATTGTAATTGTATGGGCGGATCATGGTTGGCCTTCAAAAGATAAGCAAAATAACCGGACAAGGCTACAAAAAACTTTAGAAGGTCATGATTTATTTATAACAAATGATAATATTAAAGTGCCGTTAATACTAATTTATCCGGGGTGCGAAAAAGGATTAAAAGTTACAACTCCAGTATCAACTTTAGACATTGCGCCCACTTTATTAAATCATCTAGAGATTAATGCATCATTTGGGTGTCCTTATTTTTCAAAACCATTGCCTTTGAAAAATGTAAAGTCCCCAAAAAGATTTTTCCGTGTTGATACGAGGAATTATTTTCAAAAAAATAAAAAAACGGCGCTGCACAATGGAAAATACAAATTGGTCATACAATCTAATGGACACAATAATTTTGAATTTTACGACATGGTTAAAGATCCATATGAAAAAATTAACCAAATTTCAAATATTATATATAAAAACTTAATTTTTAAATTTAAAAATGAATTTTTTAATCAGGAAGAGGATTTACTTAATTTTCATGCAGAATTTATGGCTGAAAAATTGAAATTTATTTTTTTAAAAAATAAATTTAAACATTTATCTATTTTGAGAAGTTCTAATAATTTGTTTAATTCAGTAGTATTAAATGGATTTAAATTACTATTCCCTGCGGCGGAGATTAAATTATCAGATAAACCTGATTTTTCAGATATTTTAATAGTTCCATTAACAAACCAGTTTAAACCTAAAAAAATACATTGTAAAAATTATTACTACATAGATTATAATTTTAATTTAATCAAAAAGCCAATGCCATATAAATATATGATTCGGAATTTCAAGAGCAATTGGAAAACTTATTTAACTCAACCAAAGGTTTTTTTAAGAAAGGTTTTAGTTTTAATATTAAGGGAATATGAAAAATTAATTTGACTTATTCGCAATTATAAGAAGATTTGATCTAAATTTAGGAAATATTTTTTGAATCATTGAAATAATTGTTGCTAAAGGATTATTTTTCTCAATTTGTCTCAACCCTTCCCATGAAGAAAGATATTTGCTTTTAAATTTTGAAAATCCATTTATTTTAAGTATAAATTTTAATTCATCCATGCTGAATTCTCTATTATGCCTTTCATAAATTCCCCTCTCATAAAATGTATTTATATCCCAATAAATATTCTTGCCCAATAAGAATAATAACCTTTTGCCTAATTCACATGCATTGGGCGTAGATATAATCAATTTTCCATTTTTTTTTAATATCCTTTTACATTCTTTAATTGGTAAATTTATCTCTTTTACCAGATGTTCAATAACCTCATTCATCATTACATAATCAAAAGTATCGTCTAAATACGGGAGGGGATCTGACTCTATATTGCATTTTTTAAACATAATTCCATATTTTTTGAATCTTTCTTTCCACTTATCCGTATAATCAACCCCGCACACATCAGCTCCTAATTTTTTTAATATAAGTAATAAATGCCCATTACTGCACCCCAAATCCAATATTTTAACATTTTTATTAATATGAATGGATTGTAATATGTCTAAATATCTCTTTTTGTGGAAATTATAGTATTTTATTTCTTCTCGTGTTAAAATTTGTTTAAGATATTTAATTTCTTTTTTTAAATAAGTCATATCCTAACTCCTTTTATTGCTTGATTCAGTATTAACTCTTCTCTCCCTTTGACTTTTATTTTATTGTCTTCAAATTTTTTAAAAATCTCTTTCATAATTACCCCGTCTACTTCTTTAGGAATGTGTAAATTAAAAAAATGCATAATTGTGGGCATTATGTCCATTATACTCCGGCCTTTAATTTTTAAGCCTTCTTTAAATTCTGGACCATAAGCTAAAAACATAGCATCCATTGTGTGGCTTGTTGGTTGATTACTTTTAATCTTTTCACTAAAAATATTTTCCGGCGTTCCTGTATTAATCTTGTAATCATCATAAAAATCAATAACTATATCCGGCAACGTATCTTGATTTTGCCCATTAAACAGGTCTTTTTTTAAATAGAGCCCTCTTACTTTTGTTTTCATAATTTCATCATTTTTTAATGCTTCAAAAACTTTATGCGTCGTATCTTCTACACTTATTTTTCCATTTTGAATATCACCATATGACCGATTTATATATACCATTCCTAATTGTAAGCAAAATGCAATACTTTTATCCCAATTAATGTCTAATGTTTTTTTGTGTTTTACTTTATCCGCGAAAAATTTAGGAATTAATTTATTAAATTCTTTTTTGACTGAAATGGGAATTTGGAGATATAAATTTGTTAACTGTTTAATTATGCCATGATAAACTTTATTTTTTTGAGAAACATTGATTTTACTTTTATAAAAAAAATCATATTTTGCTAAGATATTATTTACATAAACATATTCCTTATTTGCGCAATGTCCGTGATCTGACATTATGATTATATTTAATTCGGGATACATTTGAAGAATTTCTGCGAAGAATTTATCCATTTTTATATAGTAATCCCGAATAATAGTTTCATAATTGGGATTATACTGTTCATGTGTTATATCTAGATAAGGTGAATAAAGATGATGCAATAGTTCCGGTTCAATAAAATCATTAGCAAAAAAATCCCAATCATAATTATTAAAAAACCATTTAATTGAGTTAAATTTTTGATTGGTGGCCCGATATAAATTATTCAAAGCCTGATTTGATCTTTCATAGCAGTTTGCAATTGTTCCGGCTTCAAAATTGTCCATTATATGTTTAATATCACCGGGATAAGTATATTCACTTTCAAGTGCAGGCGTACCCCATGATGAAACCATTATACCGTTTAAAGGTTCTACGGGATAGAGAATAGGTAAATCCATTATTCCAACAACTTTACCATCCTCTGACAAATAGTTCCAAATTTTTTTGTTTTTTATATGTGTGGAGTTAATGAATTGCAACTTTTGGTTTTTAAAATCAGGCACAACAGGGTAACACAAACCATGTTTGCCCGGATTGGTGCCTGTTGCAAAGGAGGTCCATGCCGAAAATGAATGCGGTCCGGGCAGTAAACTTTTTATTTCTCCAGACACTCCCTTTTCAATAATTTTTTTAATTGTTGGAAGATACCCAATGTCTACCCATTTTTTTACTACATCCAAACGAGATCCATCCATCCCAAATACTGCTAGTCTTTTTTTCATCATACCCCTATTCTCTAAAGCTTTTTTAAAGATTATAGGACAAGATAATAGATTTTGCAGAATAATAAATCATATAAATCAATTAAATACAATTAAATGTAATTAGTATGGGGGGGATTATTATGAGTGAATCAAATATAACTACTATCTCAGTACCAAAAGTATTAGCAGATAAAATTAAAAAAAGGATGGAAGGAACAGGCTTTAATTCAGTTTCAAGTTATGTTACTTATGTTTTAAGACAAGTTCTTTCTAATGCCGAATCCGTTGAAAAAAAAACTGAAATGAAGGAAGCATTTTCAGAAGAAGACGAAAAAAAAGTTAAAGAGAGATTAAGAAGTTTGGGCTATTTGGATTAAAAAATGACTAAATTATTTCTTTTAGGGATTGATGGAGCCCCGCCGCAATATGTTTTTGGTGAGTGGCTAAAAGATTTGCCTAATCTTAAAAAATTAATGCAAAGGGGTTTATACGCAAAAATTGAGACTACAGTGCCCCCCTCAACTTGCGTTGCTTGGACTAGTCTTTTTTCAGGGAAGGAGCCCAGTCAACATGGTGTTTATAGTTATACAATTAGGGATGGTTTTGCATATTCTGCTTCAAGACTTGTGAGCTCAAAAGATGTAAGAACAGAAATGATATGGGAAATTTTATCAAAAAATAACTTAAAAAGCATTGTATTAAATGTGCCTTTAATATATCCCATTGAAAAACAATTTCCTAATTGTCATCTGGTATCTGGTTTTTTAGCTCCGGATTTAGATGAAAAAAGTATTTACCCCATATCTTACCTTGAAGAAATTAAGCAAAAAATTCCGAATTATATGTTTGATGTTAATGTAGGTCTGGCTTCTTATAAAACTGAAGGAAAAGATGAATTGATTGAAAAAGTTTATAAGATGACTAAGCAAAATTTTGATTTAGTTTTTGATGCTATAAAAAATAAGCAATGGAATTTTATTACCTGTGTTTTAATTGGTTCAGATAGGTTGGAACATTATTTTTGGAGTTATATAGATAAAAGTCACCGGTATTATAAAGGAGATACAAAATACAAAACGGTTTTAATTGATTATTTTAAATATATAGATACGCAACTTGGTAAGATTTTAGAAATATTGCCGGATGATGTAAATATAATTGTTTCTTCTGACCACGGGATGGATAAAATGAATTGCAGGTTTAATATGAATGACTGGTTAATAAAAGAAGGCTATTTAGTTTTAAAACAAAAATTAACTGAACCAGTCAAACTAAAAATGTCTAATATCGATTGGTCAAAAACTAGAGTATTTTCAGTGGGGGCATATTTTGCAAGATTATATTTCAATTTAGAAGGCCGTGAGCCAGAAGGAATAGTTACACTTGAAGAATATGATTTGTTGCAGAAAGAAATTTCAGACAAATTAAAACTAATCAAGGATGATAATGGGAATAAAATGGACAATAAAATTTACTTGCCCCAGGAAATATATCATGGTGAGTTTGCAGAAGAATCACCGGATATTATGATATATTTTGATAATCTCAAATGCGGTGTTAATAATGATGTTGGTAATGAAGGGTTATATTCATGGGCGACTACAACAGGAAGTGATGATGCAGGACATGCCCCATTGGGAACTTTTGTAATGGCAGGACCAGCGACTCCTAATTTGGGCGATATTGGCCAAATTAGCATATACGATGTAACCCCGACAATTTTATCAATATTTGGGATAAATAAATCTGAAGATTTTCGGGGAAGGATAATTAATAATGGTTGACATTGTTTGTACACTCGGCCCCAGTTGTGATACTGTTGAAATATTGCAGGAGATGAAAGCTAGCGGAATGACTTTTGCAAGAATTAATACTTCTCATGTTGGATTAGATTATGTCAAAAAAGCAATTCCATTGTGCGAACAAGTTGGTGTTCCATTGATTATTGATACTGCGGGTGCCCAGGTTAGAACAGGGGATTTAGAAAAATCTGTTGCTGCTTTTGAAGAGGGTGATTATGTATTAATTACAGGTTGTAATATCAGAGGCAACAATAAAGAGATTAATCTTTGGCCCAGTGAAATGGTAAAACAACTTGAGCCAGGAGATATGATTTCAATTGATTTTGATGCATTGCTTCTTTCAGTAATAGAAATAATCGGTGATAAAGTTAGAGCAAAAGTTGTTAATGGGGGGGTAATGGGTAGAAATAAAAGTGTCGTAGTAACTGATAGGTATGGTGTTAAAAGAGAATTGCCCTCGCTTTCTGAACAAGATAAAGAAATATTAAGATATTCTATCGAAAACGGAATTAAGTATGTTGCTGCTTCTTTTATGAATTCAAGTGATGATGTTAAAGAAGTTAAAAAGGTTTTAGGAAATAAAGTCAAAATAATCTCTAAAGTGGAAAGTAAAAAAGCTTTGGCGAATTTAAATGAAATTATTGAACTTTCGGATTTTATTTTAATCGATAGAGGAGATTTATCAAAAGAAATCTCTATTGAACGTATTCCCTTAACTCAAAAAATTATTATTAAAACTGCTTCAAATTTTAAAATTCCGGTTTTTGTTGCAACTAACCTTCTAGAATCAATGAGTGAAAAAAGAACTCCAACAAGGGCTGAAGCTAATGATGTTATTAACACTATTTTGGATGGTGCCAAAGGTTTAGTTCTGGCAGGTGAAACGGCAGTAGGAAAATATCCTCTTGAATGTGTTAAAATGCTGGCTAAGTTAGTTGAGCATTCTGAATTAGTAACGAATATTGATATTGATAATGGCGATTCGGTTTTAAAAAGATTGGAGGAATTAAATTATATTTCTAGTGAGACCATTGCAGGAAACTTGGTTAAAGCGCACGGAGGCAGATTAGTAAATCGTATGTTAAAGAAAGCTTTATCTCAAAATTATATTGATAGCTTATACAAAATTAAAATTGACGAAAATAAATATATGGACGCAGAACAAATTGCAATTGGTGCTTTTAGTCCCATAGAAGGATTCATGACTCAAAAAGAGCTCGATTCTGTTTTAAATAATATGAGACTTTCAACAGGGGTCGTTTGGACCATACCTATTTTGTTTGATATTAATTCTCAAACTGCGAATGAACTTTTGCAGGGTCAACAAGTGGGGTTAATGTTTGAAGATGAAGTTGTGGCATTGTTTGATGTTGAAGAGATTTATACTTATAATAAAAATGAAATTGCAGTTAAGTGGTTTGGAACTACTTCGATAGAACATCCAGGAGTAATTATGCTAAATAAAATGGATGAATATTTAGTAGGAGGCAAAATTACCCTAATTAAAAGAAAACCTTCTAAATTTAAAGAATATGAACTAACTCCTTCTCAAGCAAGAAAAATATTTGAGGAAAAAGGTTGGAGTAAGATTGTAGGTTTTCATACAAGGAATGCTATCCATAGAAGCCACGAATTTTTGCAAATGGATGCGATGTATAAAGTACATGCCGATGGTTTATTTATTCATCCAATTATTGGTCAAAAGAAAGAAGGGGATTTTAATTCAGAATTCATAATCAAAAGTTATGAACTAATGGCAAATATTTATCCTAAAGGTAAAGTTGTATTTGGAACATTTTCTACATTTTCGAGGTATGCCGGTCCGAGAGAAGCAATATTCACTGCAATTTGCAGAAAAAATTTTGGATGTAGTCATTTTATAGTAGGGAGAGATCATACGGGCGTAAAAGATTTTTATCACCCGCGTGCATCTCATGAAATATTTGATAAATTTCCAGATCTGGGCATTCAGCCAATAATATATGACAAAGTGTTTTATTCAAAATCATTAGATTCACATATTCATGAAAAAGAAATGCAATTTACTGAAGAAGATAAGCTTCAGATTAGTGGAACTCAAGCAAGAAATATGTTAATAAATTATGTTCAACCCCCCTCATGGTTTATGAGGCCTGAAATATCCAATATGTTACTTGAAGCTATTAAAGAAGATAAAGAAGTTTTCGTTTCATTTAAAAGGAATGCAAAAGTTATTTGGTTTACAGGTTTGAGCGGTTCAGGTAAAACTACCATTGCTTTAGAGTTAAAAAAGAAATTGGAATCTGAAAGGAAAAAAACCGAAATTATTGATGGGGACGTTATACGAAATACATTGCATAAAAGTTTAGGATTTTCAAGAGAAGACATCTATATGAATAATAAATTAATTGCAGAATTATGTAAACAAAAAGAGTCAAAATTTGATTTTATTCTTGTGCCGATTATCTCCCCTTACAAAGAGAATAGGGAAATGGCAAGAAACTTAATTGGTGAAAATTTTATAGAATTATTTATTAGCACCCCTTTAGAAGAATGCGCCAAAAGAGATGTTAAAGGTTTATATGAGAAAGCAAAGAATGGCGAGATTACAAATTTAATTGGTTTTAGCGAGTCTAACCCTTATGAGGCACCGCAAAATGCCAACCTAATTATAAATACAACCAATATCGAGATAGAAGATGCAGTTTCACAAATTTTATCTTTTTTAAACTTTTAATACTTGCCTGATTAATCTTTTATCTTCATTGTCTAATGTTTTTAAAAATAAAATTGAAATTGTATAAACAATTCCTCCTATCAGAATTGTTAACAAAATTGGGGCTTCATCTAGGAAGTATATAACAAATCCCATAATAGCTACGCTTATTAATGGTTTAATTAAATAGTCTTGGATAACTAATCTGCTGATTCTTGTAATGAAGTAGTGATAGATTACAGTAACTACAATCATCTCAGTAATAATTGTTGTAATTCCTGCCCCTATATAACTCCAAATGGGGATTAAAATAAAATTAAGTCCAACATTAACTAAAAGTCCTACTAAATATGACCACACTACTTTTTTCTCTAAATCTGCAGCATATAATGCAATGTTTAAAGCCCATTTAATGAAATATAAAAATAAAAATACAAGTAAAATTTGGAAAGCAATTGTTGATTCTGAAAATCCTTCTCCGTATATTAATTTGATTAACTGTTTTGAGGTTATTATGCCGCCAATGCAAATAGGCATGCCTACTATTATTAGATATTTTAATGACAATCTACAGCTTCTTATAAATGCCGTTTTATCAGTTTTATAATATCTTGTCATATTAGGAAATACTGCTCTCATAAATACAGCAGGAATTATAACAAGAGCAAATATTAAGTTAGCAGCTGCAGTGTACCAGCCAACTTCAGTACTATTTCTCATGAGAGTTAACATTGTAATATCAACTTTAATGTAAACTGTTGCTAATAAATAAGTTAAACTAAATGGAAATGCATTTTTAATCAAAGGTAAAAAGGCTTTAAAATTAATTGAGAACTTAGGTTTAAACTTGTAAATAATAATAATGAAACCGATTATTGCTTTTATGATTCCTGCGATTAAAAACATTACAAATAGCCAAAATAAACTTTGGGACTTGATTAGTGATATGTAACCAAGTGCAAAAATTAAGATTTTTTCAATTATGGTGACAAGCGCTTCATATTCTACCTGTTCAAATGAAACGAAAACATTCCTGAATAATGTTGCTATAGACTCACTAATTATCATATAAATACCTGCGAGATATACAATTAGTTTGATTTCATATGGCTGGTTGGTTAAGTTTATACTAAGCACTATTGCAACGAATGTGATGATTGATAAGAAAAATTTAATTGTTAGGATATTGTAAAAGTATTGACCAAGCTTAGTTTTGTCTCGTGGTAAATCTCTTAATGCTAATTTATTTAATCCCATGTCAGCTAACATATAAAACAAAACTGTGAATGATATTGCGAACGAATAATTGCCCAATCCAGCACTGCCTAAATATCTCGCAATTAACACAGTTAAAAAGAAAAGCAAAGCTTTACTAACTAATTCACCCACTGTCAATGAAAAGGTATTTTTGGCTATTCTTCTGGCGACTGACATGAATTAAAGTTATTAAACTTACTTTATAAGATTAACTTTATTTATTACTGATTCGCCACTATAAGATTTATTTATTATTAATTCATTACTATAGGATAATAATATTTAAATAAGCTGTGAAAGTATCACGAAAAGGGTTGTATTATGTCATATCAACATAAAATATTAGCAGTTTTAGGATTGGGATATATAGGGTTACCTTTAAGCGCAACTTTAGCAAACGTTGGATTTAATATCATAGGTGTAGATATTGATAAAAACAAAATTGAAAATTTAAAAAAGATGAAACTGCCTTTTTATGAACCCGGGTTAGCAGGGACTTTAGAAGAATGTAAAGATAAAATTGAATACACTACTAACTCTTCAGATGCGCTGAAACGGGCAGATGGAATTTTTGTAACCGTGGGTACTCCCGTAGATGAGAATAATCTCCCAAATTATACCGCAATTAATGCTGTTGTGCAAGAAATAGGACAAAATTTAAGAACAGGCCAAGTTATAATATTTAAATCAACTTTAGTCTTAGGTACTACTGAACATTTAATTAAACCCAAACTAGAAGAATTATCAGGGTTAAAAGCTGGAAAAGATTTTTATTTAGTTTTTTGTCCAGAGCGAACTATTGAGGGACAAGTATTGCATGAACTTTATTCTTTGCCTAAAATTATTGGAGGTATAAATGAAGAAAGTAGCAGACAGGCAGAAGCTATAATCAAGAAATTAGGGGGTAAAACAACAATTGTCTCTTCTCCCGCAGTTGCAGAGATGTGTAAACTTATAGATAATATGTATAGGGCAATCAATATTGGTTTTGCAAATGAAATCGGACAGTTATGTGAAAAAATAGGTATTGATGCAGATAATGTAGTAAACGCAGTAAATAATTCATATTCCCGAACTCATATTTTTAAACCCGGTCTTGGAGCAGATGGCCCTTGCTTATCAAAAGACCCATACTTATTTAAGTATTCTGCAGAAAAATTAGGAGTAAAAACCCCGATGGTGGATGGTTGTATTTCACAAAGCCATTTTTCTACATTAAGAGTTGCAGATTTTGTCAAAGAGTACATAGAAAAAAATAACAAGGAAAGTTATAAAATCGCGTTAGTTGGTTTAGCATTCAAAGGTTTTCCAGAAACAGACGATTTAAGAGGTTCACCTGCATTAAAAATAATGAACTCTATAAATTCCATGGGTAAAAATGTTAAATATGTTTGTTATGACCCATTGGTAAAAGAATTTCAAGGTTTAGAAATTAACAAATATATTGATCATAATATTACTGATTGTGATGTTGTGTTATTCTTGACAAATCACCCAAGACTAATGCATGTTATTTTGAATGATAAGCTTAAAAATGGCCAATTAATAGTGGATTGCTGGGGAAATGTGCATGATTATCAGCAAATAGAAGCAAGGAGCGGGATTAAATACTATAGGATTGGCAGAGCAGATCAAAATATTTGAGGATATAAATGGCAAAAATATTAGTTACTGGAGGAGCAGGATTTATAGGGTTTGCGCTAAGTAAACACTTGGCGGAAAATAAGGATAATAAAGTTACGCTTTGTGATAATTTTGCAAGAAGTAAAGAAGATGAAGATTTAAAACAATTATTAGAGAAAGATAATGTTTCATTTATTAAATGTGATTTGACTAATCCATCTGAATTATCTAAACTCGATACAGATTATAACCAGGTTTATCATCTGGCAGCCATTAATGGGACAAAAAATTTTTATAAGATTCCGGTTCAGGTATTAAAGGCTAATGCATTATCTTCTTTTAATATTTTAGATTGGTTTATAACAACAAAATGCAACAAAATTTTATTAACTTCCTCTTGTGAAAATTATGCGGGCACTATGACTCAATTTGGGATTCCAATTCCTACCCCTGAAAATGTGCCGCTATGTATAGAAGACGTATTTAATCCCCGCTGGTCATATGCCGGAAGTAAAATTTTAAGTGAATTATTATTTATTAATTATGCCCGCCAATATAACTTTGATATGAGTATTGTTCGTTATCATAATATTTATGGGAGCAGGATGGGTTATGACCATGTTATGCCTGAATTCATTTTAAGAATATTAAATAAAGAAACTCCTTTTAAAATAATAGGGGGTTCAGAGACAAGAGCATTTTGTCATATAAGTGATGGTGTAAAAGCAACAAGAATGGTTATGGAAAGTAGAAATACCAATTTTAGAGTAATCCATATAGGAAACAGCCAAGAAGAAACAACGATGTTAGACATGGCTAAAAAATTATTTAAAGTTGCGGGTGTAAATCCAGTTCTTGAAATATCTCCTGCGCCGCAAGGTTCTGTTCAAAGACGTTGTCCTGATACAACTTTATTATACCAATTAACCGGGTTTAAACCGCAAGTATCACTGGAAGAAGGGTTAAAAGAGATTTATAACTGGTATATGCAAGATTTTGAAAAATCAAATAAAGTAATCTAATAAAATGGCATCTTCAATTAATTTTAAATTGACTAATATATTTCCATTATTTTATAATGCATTTAAGTGGCATATCAATTATTATTTATTTGGAAAATCTTTTCCGATGATTGCGCAGTTTTATGTTACCCATAGATGTAATTTTAGGTGCGAATGGTGCAATTTTTGGAGGAATCCCCTAAAAAATAATGAAATTTCCCTAACTAAATTTAAACAAATAATTTCTGATTTAAGTAAGATGGGTACATGTTATATTAATTTTACTGGAGGCGAACCTTTGTTAATGCAGGATATAATGGAAAGAATATCTTATTGTAAAAAAAAAATTCCATTTGTTCATATGGTTAGTAATGGTTTTTTGATGACAAAAGAAAAAGCAGTGCAATTATCAAAAACTGGAATTGATGCCATATCCATAAGTGTTAATGGGATAAAAGAAACCTATGATAAAACTACGGGTGTGAAAGGTTCTTATGACAGGGCAATTGAAGCGGTTAAGCTTTTGAAGAAATATGCCCCCAATGTTAGAGTTTCTATTAATTCAATTATAACTCCGACAAACACTAATGAATTATATCAACTGGTTAAGCTTGCTGATGAATTGGATGTCGAACAGAAATTTCAGGCAATATGCGCGCATCCTGAATTCAAAGGCCAAGAGACAAAGAGTGAAATAAACAAAGAAATTAATCAAAATATTATTGAAGTTAAGAAATTTATTAAGTTTATCTTAACGAAAAAAACAATATTAAATAATCCTAAATATCTCAAAGCCGTGCCGGATTATTTTTTAGGTAAAAATAAAGAGGGAATTTTCATGCAAGATTGTGAATTACAGTATTTCTTCTGCGAGTTTTTTGAGAACGGGAAGGTTTCTCCGTGCTTATATGGTTCAAATTGGCAAAATTATTCGGTTATTGACAATAATAATATTAAATCAGTATTAAAGTCTAAATCATATAAATGTGAACAGAAAAGATTAAAAAAATGTAGGGAATGCAAAAAAGCAATGCAATTATGTGTTATGGAACCGAGATTCATTTTTCCAATTACAAATTTAATTAAATTCTCATTTAGAAAAAATTATTAAATTATTTTTTATGAAGGTTAAATACTTTGTCCTGCAGATTGTATAAATTGCTAAGTAACCATGAAGCTTTGTCCACTACACTCAAATGAAGAAATTCTCTTGTAAACAAAATACTTAGTCTGGTTCCTTCAAAAATTACATTAAATTTGCTTTCGCCATAGATTCTTTTTGGTTCATAAGTTTCAATATCAGTAACTTTGTGTCCTCTTTTAACAGTCCTAATAAGCATTTCTATGTCAACTTCTTGCCCTAATGACGTCGTGCCCAAACTTTGGAAAACTTCTTTTTTAATGGCTCTGAATCCCATCCAAGGGTCTGAAACAGGTGTGCCAAAGATATGTCTGCATGAAAATCCGACTAAATAATTTGCAAATGTGCGGAAACTGAACCGCTTCATGTCTTCACTTCTCAAACCTCCTTTCAATCTTGATGCTATAACCAAATCATAACCCTCCTTAATTTTTTCAGTTAGCCGGGGTATATGTTCTGGAACGTGTGAACCGTCTGCATCTAGTATAACCATAACATTTCCATCAATATTGTTTGCCCCATGTCTATATGCATCTCCTAAACCTTTTCCGGGTTGTCTAAGAAATTTAACTCCAAGCTCTCTTACTACGTTTTCAGTATTATCAATAGACCCGCCATCAACTACTATAATCTCATTTACAAATCCAGGCATAAGTTTTTGCACTCTTTGGATTATCCCTCCAACACAACCCCCTTCATTTAAAGTTGGAATTACCACACTTACCTTAATATCTTCCGGTGCAATGTGTACAGGATTTTTTTCAATTTTTTCAAAGAATGTCATTGTGATTATAATTAAAATCGAATTTATAAAAGTTTAGTTTTTTAATAATATGCTTTTAAATACCGAAGTGCCAGTTTTAATCAACCATTTGAATTCTTCTATTGATTTAACATCCAATAGCATCCTAAATATTTGTATAGGCCGTAAATAAAAATCTCTGTATGCTTTCTTATAATATTTTAAAATTTCTTGCTTGTCCATTCCTTCTAACAAATACGCAACATTTGCAGCGTTATAACCTGAATCAAGACCATATCTTGTGTCAATAAAAAGTTGTCCATGTTCCTTTGCTTCTCTATAAAGTTCAGTGCCTGGAAATGGTATTGTCATTGAAAAATTAGCCGTATTTGGTTTGAGCTCTTTTGCAAAATCAATTGTTCTTTGCATGCTTTCGGCATTGTCACCGGGTAAACCTATCATGAAAAAACAATCTGCTCTTAACTTTGCCTGTTTAACAAGTTTAACAGCTTTTCTCACTTCATCTAATTTAATGCCTTTTTTAGAATTTTTCAACACTCTTTCATCTCCGGATTCTACCCCTAATGCAACACGATAAACCCCTGCTTTTTTCATAAATATGAGTAACTCTTCATCAATTGCATCAACTCTTACGCCGCTTTGGAGATTTATCGCGATTTTATAAGGACGTTCAATTATCATTTGTAAAATTTCTTTTGCACGATTTTTATTAACAAGAAAATTGTCATCTATTATATCAATCTGTTTAAATTTAAAAGTTTCAACTAAATAATCTATCTCATTAACTACATTCTTGGGAGTCCTGAATAAAACTTTATTTTTGTATACGTCTCGGCTGCAAAATGTGCATAAATATGGACAGCCTCTGCTAGTTAAAATTGGAACTGCAGGAGATTGGTTAGTTCTGCGTTTATATAAATAAGGATCAGGCAGCATGCTATGGTCCGGAAATGGTAATTCATCAATGTTTGCGTTGATGGGTCTTGATGAATTAAATTTCAATTCTCCGTTTTCTTTGTATGCAACACCAGCAACATTTTGAAATAAAGGTAAATTGTTTTTCAAGTTATTAACAATTTCTAAAAATGTTTGTTCACCTTCGCCGATTACAACTGCATCAACGTTAAATTCAGCCAATGTCTCTTTTGGTAATGAAGTTGGATGCGGTCCCCCTAAAATCACACGGGGACTAAATTCTAAATTTCTAATTTTTTCACATAAATCTTTGGTTGCTTTATAAGAAACAGATACTAAAGTTATTCCAATAAGTTTAGGTTTGAAATCATATATTTGTTGAATAATCTCAGAATTGGATAAACCTAATACTTTTGCATCAATAATCTTGCATTTAAATCCATTTTTCTGAAGTAATGTGCCTATGTAAAGTATACCCAAAAGTTGTTCATGTGTTGTATCATTAATCCCTTCAGCAGTATATGGATTGGGGATGACTAATACTGCATCACATCTTTCTTCAGCCATATTATTGTTTTAAATGGAAAGCTATATAAAGATTTTCGTAATTTAGAACCCTAATGAATTTTACAAATGAAGCAATTAGTTATCATTTCGATATATTGGCCCGGAATTATGGAAAGAAAAGGATAAAAAACTATTATCTTTCGGGAATTCATAAATTAATAAAATCTTTCATGAATAATGTTTCTGAAAAAAATGTTCTTGAAATAGGTTGTGGAACAGGGGAATTTTTAAATTCGTTATTGGTAAAAAGAGGTATTGGTTTAGATATCAGTAAAAAAATGATTGAAATCGCAAATCTTAATTATGACGGAAACAATTTAAAATTCTATGTTGGCGATTTATTAAAATTTAATTCAAAATTAGATTTTGATTATATTGTGTTGATTGATGTAATTGAACATTTAGCAGACATTCATTCAGCTATACATTCATTAGCTCGTTTATCTAATCAAAACACAATCATTATTATGAGTTTTTCTAACCCATTTTGGGAAACCCCATTTAAGATTTTTGAGTTATTAGGTTTAAAAGATTCAGAAGGGCCCCATAATTTAACTTCCATTAAAAAATTGAAATATGTTTTATATAAAAATAATTTCCATGTATTAACTTCAGGATATAGATTTTTATTACCGGTTAAAATACCCTTATTTTCAAACTTTTTTAATTCTTTTTTTTATAAAATTCCAATATTAAGAAATTTAGGGATGACTCAGTATATAGTATGTAAACAAGCGAAATCATTATAAGGGAAGTTTTTCCTGTTTCATTTATGCATGCTAATAAATTAAATAAGTATTCAATTCTTCTAATAATTATATTAATAATAGCTTTTATTATCAGATTTATTGGCGCAGAGAATCCATTTTGCGGTAATGATAAAGCAATGTTTCAACAATTTTCAATTGATTCTTTCCCAATTGAAGGTTTAAATTCTTTATTTAAATTTGATAATTATGGAATGGGAAATCCATTGAGAGTATTTGCGCTTTTGTATAGCATAATATATCCCATTTTCTGGATATTTATTTTAGGAATTTATACAATTATCGGTATTCCAATTACTGAACTTTCATGGAGGTTGCCGGTTATTTTAATTGGGTTATTATCTCTTATTGTAATATACCGCTTTTTATTGCTTTTTTTGAAAAAAAAGGAATCTTTAATGATAACTGCATTTTTTGCTATTTTACCGATTCATGTAGCATGGTCTAGAAGTCTAGCAAATATTATGATGTTTTCATTACCTATTCAATTAGGGGCAATTTATTATTGTATTAAATATTTTCAAACTAATAACACCAAATATGCATTTAGAAATTCAGTATTGTCTGCAATATTCATATTAACGGATAATTTTTTCCCGCAATTTATACTTGTAATGGCATTTACTATTTTAGCGTCTAATAACGATATGTTTAATTCATTCCAAAAATTCACCGCCCTACTTAAAAAAATCTTAAATTGGCAAACGTTATTATTGCCAATTACTGCAGGAATATTTCAAATATTAATTTATTTTATGGGTAAATTTATCAGTACTTCTGACGTTGGCGCGAATATAGGTATGATTGGGCATATATTTGCAAAACCAAAATATTTTGATTTCCATCTGCTAAGTTTGGCAGACTCTTTTTTAGGAGTTATCAACCCGGTGCTTTTTATTTTTATATTATTAATGGTAACTATCGGAATTAAACATTTATTTACATTGAAAAAAGAGTCAATTTTACTTTTTGCGGGATTAATTTATTCATTACCCTTTGCATTTTTTCTAGACCCGTCGACTGTTAATGTTAAAGTCTATATTTTTACTTCAATTGTATTCTTAATAATGTTTAGTTTTATAATGCTTTTTAAACTTAAATTTAAACCTTATTTTAAAAATATAATTCTAGTTATTTTATTTATTGTTACTATTCTACATTTATTTCCTAAAATTTATGGAATACCTGAATATGATACTAATTTTATTACAAATGGGGCATATCTTTATGATTGCGGCATTAAAGCAGTAGGATTTTGGGTAAGGACTAACACTGCCCCTGAAGCTAAAATCATGTCCAAATATGAGTCCACGCGTATTGGGCCGATAAATGGAAAATATTATTTACATCGCCAAATTTATAACGTATTTGAACCCGCAAACATGAATAATTTTTTTGAAAAACATTTAAATGAAGTTGATTACATTATCCTTGGTCCATATGATAATGATTATATTCAGAAAGCAGAGAAAAATAGTTTTATTTTGTCTTATAAACTTTTATATCAAAATAATAAAACTTTTTTAGTCTTTTCTAAAAATGTAACCAAAACATCAAGAAATTTTAAAAATGTGGACATCTCAAAATATGATGCTTTTTACACTAGGACATTTAATAAATTAACAGATTATGTGGGTGCACCAAATTATGTATCAGATTCTCCTGCTTGGGTTTAAAACTTAACTGAACAGAATTTTTCAAGCGTAGTTATTATTTTTTCTTGATCTTCGTCTTTCATTCCAACCCACACTGGTATATCAATTAATTTTGTCCATGCTGCCTGCGTTACAGGCAATGAATTAACGTTATAACCGAACCGTTCACAAAATAATGGTTGAGAATGTATTGGCGGGAAGCTTAATCTTGTTCCTATACCTGCTTCATTCAATTTTTTAACAAGATTGTCTCTTTCTTCAAGTGTGCCATTTATAGAAATTGCATACATGTACCATGAATGTTGTGTTACATAATTCGGGATAAATGGGGGATTGATGTGCGGATTATTTTTAAATCTTAAATTATAGACATTTGTAATTTTATTTTTTTCGGCGATAATCCAATCTAATCTTTTTAATTGGACTATTCCTAGCGCAGCCTGCATTTCAGTCATTCGGTAATTGTAACCTAACATAACATGATTATATCTCCCATTTTGTCCTTGATTACGCAGCATTCTAATTTTTTCAGCTAAGACATCGTCATCGGTAGTAATCATGCCCCCTTCACCAGTTGTAACATTTTTATTAGGGAAAAAACTAAACATATGTACTGGCGCTATTTCTCCAATTTTACGATATTTATAAGTTGCGCCTAAACTTTCAGCACTGTCCGCAATAAAATATACTGAATGTTTGTCACAAACTTTTTGAATTTCATCATAATCAACAGGCATGCCATTCATGTCTACAGCAATTACTGCTTTAGTTTTATCAGTTATTCTTCGTTCTATTTCTTGGGGCGTAATATTATATGTTTTAGGATCGCATTCTGCAAGAATTGGTGTTGCATTTTGATATAAAACCGCATTAGCAGTTGAGATAAACGTCATAGAAGGCAAAATTACTTCATCTCCTTGCTTTATGCCTAATCCTGCAAGAATCAAGTGTATTGCAGATGTGCCATTATTTACTGCTATTGCATGTTTTGCATTAACATATTTTTTAAATTGTTCTTCAAATTCTAAAACTTTTTTACCTTGGCTTAACCATGTTGATTTAACAACATCATAAACTGCTTTAGCATCTTCTTCTGTAATATATGCACTTGCAACTGGTATAAATGTCATAATTTCACCCTATATTTTAAATATTTGTTCTTAAATTATTTTACTTTTAAATATATGTATACCTTGAAATATACGTTATATATCCCATATTATATTTAAACATACATAGTTTTTTCAGAGTTATATGTTAAATAATAATAACTTATTTTGGATAGGTATATTTCTATATTTAATTTCATTTGTAGTCATGTATCCAAATTTTTTTTCAATTGCCGATGAAGGCTCTTATTTAATGACTGCATATCACTTATCAGGGGGTAAAATAATAATTGATAATCTTTATCAGAGTTATGATCAAGCATATTCTAATTTGAGACAAGCTTATGTCCCGGGATTTCCTTTAGGAAATTCGGCAATACTGGTACCTTTTGCATCAATAGGATGGCAATTTATTTTTTTAGCCGGTTTATTGTTTCACCTATTAAATCTTTATATATTAATTAAAATATTTAACGAATATAATATTCCTAAAATCTATTCTTTGTTTTATCTTTTTTATCCGGGGCTTTTATTTTATTCAAGGACCATTATGAGCGAAATACCAACTATTACTTTTACATTATTGGGATTCTATATGTTGTTAAAAAAGGATAAAATTAAATATTTTTGGAGTGGCTTTTTTTTAGGAATTAGCTGTTTAATTAGGACCACAAATGCTTTAATTGTTGTTAGTGTGGGCATTCTCCTAATTCTAAAGTGGATAAAATCTTCCTTTAGCAGTGAAAAATTTAAAAAAATATTTCAGTATTTTTCGGGAGTATTTCCTTCATTTATCTTAATAATCTTTTTTAATTACCTGTCATATGGGTCTTTTTTTACAGCCAGGCAAAGTTTAAATTCAAATATATCTGAAACCTTTTTATATTTTTCTTTATCACAATTACTGATTTATTGGAAACCTATTCTTGTAATGTCATTGATTTACCCATTAATGTTATATGTTCCATTTTTTATCAAGTATAAACGAAAAAATGAAATTGTTTTATCAATCCTATTATTTATATTGGTTCTTGGAAAATCAGACATAATTAGATATAATTGGTTAGTTAATTTTATAATTGGACATAGGTATTTTTTCCCGATTATACCATTAATGTTGATTCCGTATTCATTGTTTTTAAACAAATATTTTAAACGAATTGTGCCATTTATGTTAATCTTATTAATTATATCTGCTCCATTCATTATGTACAAACAGTCAGAATATACAAATTCCAAATTTGAAATTATGAAAATTATTTATGAGGTCATACCCGATAAAAGTTTAATTATTATTTTTGGAGATTCTCAATATTTAAACAATTATTTTGGTGAAAATTATAGTGTAGTAAGTTATAAAATGTTTAATGAATTAAATATCAATGAAGAATATTATGTAGTTTATTATCATAATGAAGAGCTTATTTCTAATTTAAAAAAAGAGTTTAGCATTAATGAAATAAAAGGTATTGAAGCTAGATTTTTAGATTTTATTACTCAAAAAAATCTGACTAAAATATATAGCGAAAATAATCTTGTAATTTATGAACACGAAAGTTAATTTGATTGTGATTTAGAATATAAATCTTTAAAATTAGTATAGTATTATGTTGGTTAATGAAAAATATACTTTTAGTTATTAACGACATGGTCCTGCCAAATAAGGGGGGGGGTGCACCTAGACTTTATGCTGTTGCAAGAGCATTTAAAAGATTAGGTTATAACCCTATAGTATTTTGTCCTTTAGGGATAAGTGAAAAAGAAGCATTTGATAAAACTGGAATTAAATTTATTTCAATGTACAATATTAGTCGTCATGATTTTAAAAAAATTATTAAATATGCATTTTACAATCCAATATTGTTTCTTAAGATATTAAAGTTGATTAAAAAATATAAAACTGATTTGATTTTTGTTCATAATGCAGTTTGTGGTTTTCCCTCAATAGTTGCAGGTAAGCTAACTGGAACACCTGTAGTGTTTGATCCTACTGATTTTATTGCTGAGTTTGGTAAGGATAGCGTACAAGGTAGATTGAAAAAATTATTTTTTGCTTTGGTAGGCAAATTTGAAGCATGGACAATAAAAAAAGCCGATAAAGTTATTTCAAATACGCTATTTATAAAGAATTATTTGGAAAAGCGTTACAATAGGGAAATTGATATTGTTTATGATGGTGTTAATCTTAAAACCTTCTATCCTGATAAAAACAGGAATGATGATAAATTTGTAGCTGTTTTACAAGGAGGTATGGATCCTCAAGATGGTTTGGAAATAATTATACCATGTATTGAAAAACTGAAAAATTCTATCCCTAATTTTGAATTCTGGATTGTAGGTGATGGGAAAATTTTACCTAGCCTAAAAAGAAAGGCTCAAGAAAATAATTTGGATCAATATTTTAAATATACTGGGTGGGTGTCTCAGGATGAAGTTAGAAAATATATCTCAAATGCTGATGTAGGCCTCGTTATACTCCCAAATCGCCTCTCAGGATGGATTAGGATTACTTTAAGAACATTTGAGTATTGGGCATGTAACCTGCCAATTATCGCACCAAATTTAAGTTCAATGCGTGAAGTTACTGAGGATAAATTTAATTGCTTGTATTATGAAGTAGGTGATTCTCAAAGTTTAGCTGATAAAATTTATACTTTATACAAAGATTCAGATTTGCGGGAGAAAATTAAACAGAATGGTTTTGTTGATTCAAAAAAGTTTGATGATAATTTACTTGCCGATAAGATAGTGAATCTATGTGTTAGAGAATTTTTTTAAGAGTTTTTGTGTCATACTTCATGGAGTTAAGCAAGTTACATGATTGAATACATGAGCATGATTTAAGTTTGGACTTTCTCTTATTAGCATGTTTAGAATCCCATGCTTTGTAAACGTTGTAATCCCAATCTTTTAAATTCCCAAAAGAGTTAGTAGGTTCACAAACAGAGATATCTCCTTTTGGAAAAAGGACCATGTCTGTAAAAGTAGCTAAACATTTTATTTTGTGAAAATTTTTAAGTAGATCTATAGAATATTTAATTTTTAAAGTTTCAACTTTGTTTGAAATACTTTTTCCGTTATTTTTTATTATTTGAAAAACTTTCTCAAGATCTTTATTTTTTGGAAGTTTGGCGTGTTGTGGGTCAAAATCATGAAGTAATGATGGGTCAATATTGTGCACAGTAGAATTGTTTCTCAATAAATTAAACTTGTGGATAACTTTTAATGCTTTAACAAATTGAATTAATTCGGGTAATTCTTCAAAATTTTGTTCTGTAATAGTAGTTGCAACAAAAATAGATAAATTTTTATTTTTAATCTTTTTAAGTTCTTTAATAGTTTTAATTGCTTTCTCGAATGAGCCGTTATAATTTCTAATCGAATCATGAGTACTTTGTAAACCATCTAAAGATATAAATATCGTAAAACGTTTAGTGGGATTATTTCTTAATATTATTTTTGTAGCTTCAACTATTTTTCCTGTAAGTATTCCGTTTGTTGCAATGTTAATTCTTTTTGTATTATTATATTTGTAAAAAAGATTACAAATTTCAACAATATCTTGCCTCATAAAAGGTTCTCCGCCTGTTAAAGATAACATATGTAATGGGTGTTTGAAGCTTTTAGCAATTTTTTTAATTTTATCTATTTTAAGTTCATCATTTTTATTTTTCAAATTTTTCCAGTAAAAACAATGCTTGCATCTTAAATTACAGCCATCTGTAACATAAAATACAACATTAATTGGAGTTTTTAATTTTTTAATTTGTTTAATTCTAAATTTGTTCAGATTCTCAATTATTATGTTTCTAAAAGGTAGATTTCCAAGTATGGTATGTCCTATTCTTTCAAACATTGAAAATTGATTTTGGTACATACTTATTTTGTTTTTTACCTCTTTATATAAATTTATGTTTGTAATTACAAAATATTTATATATAATGTTTTAAGATTAGTTTTAAAATGAAAGTTATTATAGCAAATCCGCCATGGCCCGGAGAGGGTTATGGTACGAGAAGTAACATACGTTGGCCGCATAGAAGAGGAGATAAAGTGCTTACATTTCCTATCTACTTAGCTTATGCAGTATCTATATTGGAAAAGGAAGGTTATGAAGTTATAGGATTAGACGCTGTTGATTTGGAAGAAGGTATCCCTAAATTTGTTAAAAGGGTGAAAAGAGAGCAGCCCAGTCTTATTCTCTTAGAAACATCCACTCCTTCAATTTTGCATGACATTGAAACTGCTAAAAGAATTAAGCGGGAAGTTGGCTGTAAAGTCGTTTTATGCGGTTCACATGTAACATATTATGCAGCGGATATAATACAGGACTTTTCATTTATAGATTTTATATTAAAAGGTGAATTTGACCTTTCTATAAAAGATTTATGCAAAGCAATTGAAGGCAAAAAATCATTCAAGGAAGTTAGTGGGCTCGTGTATCGTTCAATGAGCGGTATAGCTATAAATCCAATAACCCATGTTGAAAATGTTGATGAATTACCTTATCCCGATAGAAAGCAGTTTAAAATTGAAAATTATCAACAAGCATTTTTTGGCGGTAAAAGAACTGGGTTAGTAATCTCAAGCAGGGGATGTCCTTATCATTGCACATTTTGTTTATGGCCTGAAACATTGTACGGACACAAACATAGACAAAGAAATCCAAAAAATGTTATTAATGAAATCGAACATTTAGTTAAAAATTATGGAGTAGATGAAATTTATTTTGATGATGATACCTTTATCATTAAAAAACAGTGGATAATAGTTTTTTGCAATGAATTAATGAATCGTAAACTAAATTTGCCCTGGTTATGTATGGGGAGAGTTAATACTGTTGATTATGAAATATTAAAATTGATGAAAAATGCGGGATGCCAAGAAATATTTTATGGGTTTGAATCAGGTTCTCAGGATATTTTAAATGATTCTAACAAAGCAATTACAAAAGATCAAGTCTTAAAAGCAGTTAGATTAACTCAAAAAGCAGGAATTAGGGCAACAGGGAGCTTTGTTATTGGATTGCCTAATGAGAATAAATCTACGATTAAAGAGACAATTGATTTTGCAATAAAACTTCACGCAGATTATGTGCAATTTACAATTGCAGCGCCTTTTCCAGGCACTCAATTATTTGAACAAGTAAAAAATGCAGGATTACTCGAATATAACTCATGGGAAGATTTTGACGGATGCCATGGTCCAATATTAAGAACTAAATCATTAACAAAAGATGAGTTAGTTGGTTTACAGAAAAAAATGTATAAACAATATTATTTTTCTATCCCTGTAATTATTCAAAATTTAAAAAGCATGAGAAGTGTCGCAGATGTGAGAAGATTGGTTAGGGGATTTAATTCGTTGTTATCGAGATTTGTTTTTTATAAGAAATAATTTATTTTTTCATGAGTGGAATATTATTTTTCTAATACAAAAAAGTGATGATAGACACTATATTTGGGTTGAAAACTTTTAACTATCTTAAAATGTTTTTCTATCTTTTTAATAATTTTATTGCTTGGATAATTTTTTATCCCCATTTCCCAATAATGTTCTTCTGAGTAAAAAAGTTTTAAAAATATATTTTTGATTTTGTCAATAATTCCTTTACCTTTTCTAAATTTAATTAATTTTTTAAATTTTCTTCTTAAAAAAGGCGTCGGAATGCGAAAGTTTAATTTAATCAACGGTTTTTGAAAACCCGCAAATAATCCCAAATAAAGAGTAGGGTGAGGGATTGATAAAACTACATATTTTTTTGAAACTCGTTTCATTTCAATTAAAGATTTTTCAAAAAGTTTGAAAGGTAAATGTTCTAAAACTTCAAAAGCAACAACAGTATCGTACGAGTTATCGGGAAGATTTAATTTTGTGATATCTGAAACTATGTCTGGTCTAAGATCTTTGTCAATATCACATGTAGTTATGTCATATCCCATATATCTAAGATTATTTGTGAAAAATCCATGACCGACGCCAATCTCTAAAACTTTTTTAGGTTTAAGATTAATAACTATCAATAATTGATAATAATAACTAATAAAACGATTAACATTATTATACTTTTTAAAACTGTATTTTTCTGTTTTTTCCAATTTGTATTTGATAAAAAGGTTAGGTTTATAAATATTTGCAGATTTTATACCCTTATGAAAATTTGCATTGTGACTCACGAGTACCCCCCTTATATTAGTTCTGGTCCAGGTAGAACTGCAACACACGTAGTAGAGTATCTGATTTCTAGGGGACATGATGTAACAGTTATTACTTTGCTGATGATGGGTGGTTCAAAATATGAAAAAAAAGGCAATCTTGAGATTTACCGTTTAAACATTTTTAAATCTAAATTTATTGAGAAATTTTTACCAATGGATATTAGGCTTTTACTATCCTGGAAATTAAGATCTTTTTTTAAAAAGACCGATTTATCTAATTTTGATATTTTGCATGTGATGGATAAATTTGATAGTTTTTTTTTAAACTCCAGAATTAAAATTCCCAAAATTGTTTCAGTGAATGATACATATGCGTTAGAATCGTCATGGAATATTTTTAAATTTCCCTATATTTCTACTGATATTTTATTAAGATACACTCATTATAAATTAGTTAAAATTTTAGACAAATATTTTTTAAAAAAAGCAAATTTAATTATTGCAAATAGTTATCATACTGCAAAAATCATATCTAAAACCTGCAACATTTCTAAATCCAAGATTAAAGTAATACATAAAGGAATAAAAATCAAAGATTTTAATTTAAAGATCCCTGATTCTAAATATTTGAATCATGCAGTACTCTATGTAGGTAAAAATATGGAACGAAAAGGCGTATGGTATTTGGTAAACGCTATGCCTTATGTGGTAAACAAATTTCCGGATGCTAAATTTATATTTATTGGTAAATCTAACCTTTTTTTTAAAGCAAAAGTTAAAAAATTTATATTAAGCAAATGTTTAAGAAAAAATGTTCAATTTTATGATTACATACATCCAGACAAAATTAGTGAAATATATAGAAAAGCTAATGTGTTTTGTATTCCTTCTGTAATGGAAGCTTTAGGCCAGGTGCAATTAGAAGCAATGGCTGCGCAAACCCCTGTAATCGGAAGTGATGTCGGAGGAATTCCTGAAACAATTACTCCTAAAACTGGAATATTAGTTAAACCAAAAAGTTCAAAAGAGATTGCTGAAGCAATTGTTTATTTATTTTCTAATCCAAAGATTGCAAGAAGAATGGGTAAAACTGGATTAAGGCACGTTCAGAATAATTTTAATGCCAATTTAATGGCTAAATCTTACCTCCAAATTTATGAATCATTTAAATTGCCTTAAATCCAAATATTTAAATATTATTCTTTTTTTTTAATGTTATGTATGATTATATAACATATTGGAAAAGTGCCCGAGATAACCTCCGCAAAAAAGATTTAGAAATTATTTTTAAAAAAGCGGATTCTAATATTTTTAAAAATGCATTGGAAATCGGAGCAGGAGATGGATTTCAATCTAAAATTTTATTGAAATATTGTCATTCTATAATATGCACTGAATATAATGCAGAAAGGTTGAATATAAAAGTCTCAGATCAAGAAAATTTAAAATTGAGAATTTGTGACGCAGAAGATTTAAATTTTGAAAAAGACTCTTTTGATTTTATTTTTTCTTCCAATCTTTTAGAACATATTAAAAATAAAGAAAAATGTCTCAAAGGGCTATATAACGTTTTAAAATCCGATGGTATAATGATACATACTATGCCAAATCGTTATTGGAAATTGTTAAATTTTATTTTATATTATCCGTATATCCTCTATATATTATCAAGTAAAGAAAGGCGAAAAGTCGCATTTTCTAAATTAAAAGAAAATAGCACAAGAGACAATATTAAAAGTAAAAATAAATTATGGATTAATAAAATTTTCCCGCCAATACACGGCGAAAATTATAACCATTTTTCTGAATTTATTAATTTTGGTCAAAAATATTGGATTGATCTTTTTAAAAAAGAGGGGTTTAAGGTGATACAGATCCGTAATTTAACTTTATCATCTTCTTATAGATTTGGTTTTAATAAGTTAAGAAAATTATGTATGCGATTTGGTTTTTCTAGTTCTTATGCATATCTTATTGTTAAAAATAGTTCAAACCCTGTAAACTTAAGATATTTTATATAACATATAAAACTTTATAAGTAAGAGTTTATTATTTTTGGTTATGAAAATATTATTGATTAACCCCCCTTTATTTAATAAAAATTTAAGATGGGACGAACAAAGTGCGACCTATCCCCCGCTCGGTTTAATGTATATTGCGGCAGTTTTAGAACAAAAAAATCACAACGTAGTTATTTTTGATGGTCAAGCGCAAAATATTTTTGAAGAAGAACTTGAAAATTATATAAAAAATGAAAATCCCCTAGTGGTGGGAATAACTACAATTACTTTAATGCATAAACAGATTTTAAAATGTATTGATATCATTAAGGAAGCAAATAAAAATATTAAAATTATTCTAGGCGGACCGCATGCATCCTTACTTAAAACAAAACTAATGGAGATGAACTCTAAAATTGATTTTATTGTAAAAGGAGAGAGTGAAAATACTATAATAGAATTAATTTTTGAGATGGAAAATGAAGGGAAATATGCCGAAATATCCGGAATTATTTTTAGAAAAGAAGGGAAGATTATAGAAAATAAAGATAGGCCGTTATTAGATGAATTAGATAACCTCCCTTTCCCGGCAAGACATCTTTTAGACATAACCAATTCGGTATATAAATCTAGTTTTCGATATATGAGATTGCCAATGACAACAATGATAACAACAAGGGGATGCCCATACGCTTGTCTTTTTTGCGAACATGTGTTCGGAAGGAAATATAGGGGACATTCTGCCGAATATATTATTAATGAAATAGAACATTTACAGAAAGAATATGGTATAAAAGAAATTCAATTCGTCGATGATACTTTTTTATTAGACCCACAAAAAATCAAAACTTTTTGTAATCTGATTCTAGAAAAAGACATTGATTTAACTTGGTCTTGCCATGGAAGAATAGATGTGATTTATCAAAATATGGAGTTAATCAATTTAATAAAAAAAGCAGGTTGTTGGTACATTAGTTTTGGAATAGAAAGCGGAAATAAAGACATTTTAACTTTTTTAAGAAAAGGAATTAATTTCAAACAAGTAAATGAAGTTATTAATCAGGTAAATAAATCGGGAATATTTACTAAAGGTTACTTTATGATTGGAAATCCTACTGAAACAAAAGAAACAATTAATGATACAATTAATTTTGCAAAGTCTTTAAAACTTGATGGCGTGCAATTTAGTTTAGTTATGCCGTTATCAAATACTGAATTTTATAATATCTGCGCCCAATATGGGACTTTTGATCCAAATGCCTATGAAAATATGTCAAGCCATAGCAATGAACCGGTTTATTTGCCGCATGGTTTAACGAAAGAATATTTAAAAACAATTCAAAAACAAGCATACAAAGAATTTTATATCAGGCCAAATTATATTTTAAGGCAATTTTTTAAGATTCGTGATTTTAATATGTTTAAAAGATATTTAATTAAAGGATTATCTTATCTCGGAAATTAAGATATAATTTGTTTTAAACAATATAATACAAAAGCAAAAAAATAACTATAAATTCTTAGGAAGATATATACAGATATTGTAATTTGTAAAGGAGTATTAATTAAACTATATAAAATAACGGCTGCCCCTTCTGTCACACCCAGCCCCATGAAGGCAATTGGTACCTGGCTTATAATCCCTTCAATGCCGGATATTAAAAAAACCATTATGAATGGAATTTGAAACCCATATGCCCAAAAAATAATGAAAATTGCAAAAGAAACATTAATATGTTTAATGAACGTGAATATTATATTAACTAAAATATTTTTTTTACTATTTTTTAATAGATATTTGATATTTTTAGTAAATCCCGCTAAATAGTTTTGTCTTTTAAAAAAAAAATTTATAATTCTGGAGATTGCCTTATATGAAAATAAAACAGCAATAACAATTATAAATATTGCCGAATATATTATTAAAATTAGATAGAGCCTTTCACGAAATAAGATTAAACTTGCAAAAAAAGATATAAATAAAAGCACTAAAAAACTGATAATTTTATCAATAAAGATTACTGCTGCTGATTTATTAAAGGGAATATATTTTTCTTTTTTTGATAAAAAGTATAATATTGAAAGTTCTCCGCTTTTGCCAGTTGATACTTTCCCGAAAAGCCACGCCGAAATATAACTCTTGAACACATAAATATAATTAATTCTGAGGTTAATTCCTTTAAATAATATATAAATATTAAATGAATTTAAAAGAAAACCTATAATTATAATTAGTGGAAACAAAATAATTATCTCTGGTTTAATAGATGTTAAAGTGTTAATAGTTTTATTGACATCAATTTTTAAAAGAATAATCCCTAAAAATAATAAGCTGACTAATATCTTAAGCAATGTTTTTTTAATTTTCATTTTCTAGACATATCTGCCAAAAATCCAAATAACATAATCTGTAATCCGGTTGACAAAAGTATTAACATTAGAAATAATAAACCCGTATGGCCGCTTATACCCACTGTAAAGTGCAATAAAATAAAATAGAGCCCAATCAAAAAACCCGGAGTAAATAAAGTTAACCCTATAATACCAAAAAATTTTAACGGTTCAAAATCTCTATATATTCGAAATATGTTTATCCATGCTTTTAGCGCATAGTTTAAAGGTCCACTAAATAATCGACTAGGCCGAGTTTTTCTTGTTTTAATTGAGATTTCTCCAATCCTCATCTTTGCCTTGCCTGCCCGAATAAGCTGTTCTTGGGTATATGTAAAAGTATTAATCAAAGGCAGTTCTGCAACCCTATTTGTAAATGCCCTAAATCCAGTTGTTGTATCTGTCAATTTAGCGTTTAATAATCGGGAAAATAATTTAGCAAATGCAATATTGCCCATACTTTTAGTCATAGAACCGCTATACTTCCCCCTGCCGAACCGGCTTCCCAAAACTAAATCATAACCTTCTTCTATCTTTTTGATGAGTTGCGGAATGAATATTGCCGGATACTGACCATCTGCATCAGTATGCACAATTATATCTGCTTTATGTTCTTTACACCGTTGAATCTCATGCTTAAAAGTTTCTGCAAGCCCAAGATTAATTTTGTTTGAATAAACTTTTGCTCCCGCATTTTTTGCAATTTCAACAGTTTTATCTTTGGATCCATCATCAATAACTATTATTTCATATTTATAATTCGTACTACACATTACTTCATTTATTTCTAGGACTACTTTATCAATAGTTTTTTCTTCATTATAGGCCGGAATTGAAATAATAACTTTCATTGATTTATCCCCTAAGTTTTTTAAAAATGAAAATTGCGGGTATTTCTTGTAAATTTCTATCATCAATGTTTATTGTAAATAGCCCAATTTTGTTATATATCTCTGTAAATTGTTGATTATCGAGAGGGTATTTTTTTGTTATCACATTTTTTAATTCAAATCCCATACTTATAATATTGTTAATATTTTCTTCTGTAGGTGTTAACCATTTTGGTTGTGCTCCTGCTTCCCAATTGTCAATGATTAAATAAAAAGGCCTATCTTTATAATTATTTAATTCAGAAATCAGATCCTCCGGGACCTTTAATTTAGCAGAGTTATCAATACTAATCCGGTTATAAAGATTGTTTGAAAAAAAATTTGCCCAGGATGTTGACATTACAAACACTGTTGAACCATCTTCAACATTATCTTGAATCCATTTTCCCGCTTCATCATACCCCGTAAATGCATAAAACGATCTCAAATTCATGGAATTTGCAGTTTCATAATGTATTGGGATTGTTATAAATATTAATAAAATTGTTAAAATCATTTGGAAGATTTTTTTATCAAAATTAGTATATCTTTGAATCAGGTCTCCAATTTCAAATAATCCTATTAAAGCCAATAATATAATCCCTGGAATTCCCGGAAGAATATATCTGGGATCATGGTTTGCGGGATGTAATGAAAATGCCGCATAAATTAATAGCGTCCATGAAGCAATAATTAAATAAGATTTTTTTTTGTAAAATAATGATATGATTAAACCAAATACGGCTAACCACATTATAGGTTCAGACAGCATAATTGGAATTTGTTCTATAAAAAATGGATCATATTGCAATGAACCAATTCCCTCAAAAATAATCTTTTTTACAGCATATAATGGCAGTAAAAAAATTAAATACAGCAAACTTATTTTAGATTTAAATAAATTTGTTAGCGTTTGTTTTTTATTTTGTATAACAAGAAGAAATTTTAATAAATAATAAATTAAAATTATAAATATAAATAATACTCCTACATACTTGGTTTGAATTGTAAAAACTAATGCAATTATTAAATAAACTAAATTTTTAAGTGAAAATTTATTTTCTAATTTTATTAAAAAATAAGCGCATATAATAAACATCGTGGTTAATGGCGAATCAATTAATGTTCTACTTGAATGAAACCATAAATAAGGATTAAACGCAACTAAAGTTGCCGCAAGTAAACCTAAAATTTCATTTTTAATTTCTTTCCCTATCAGATAAGAAAAAATAATTCCTAATACTGCAAATGTCAAAGCCATCATTCTGCCCGCAGTAAACAAATTAAAAAAGAAACTCCAAAACACAATTACAATATCAGAAGTCAATCTTAATTCTGTAAATGGACTAAATGGCCCAAATGAAAAAGTTTCTTTTATATATTTAGCTAATAAATAATAAGCCGTTTCATCTACCCAAATACTCTCTTGAAATAAATATCTTAATCTAAAAAATATTGTTATTATTAATAAGGCTATGAGTATTGCATTATACGGGTTCTTAATCCATTTTTTTATTTTATCAATCATTTTGTGCTCTCTACAGGCTTCCATATGTCCAGCAAATTAAAATGTTTATTATTTATATCCATGAATATTTTTAGCCAAAGATATAATCTTGCGGGATATAATGCTAAGGACCAAATAAATTCTTTAGTATTGCTTGCATATTTTAAGGGTTTATACCAACCATTAATTATTTCTTTGCTAAAACTTCTCATTATAGGGGGGTTTTTAAAGTATTTGCTTATTTGTTGATATCCGCCAGCACTTCTTTTTTTTTGTATTATCCAATCTTTAAAGTTTGTAGGATATTTTACATATACCTCTGCTTTGGGTTCATAATTTGTTTTATATCCTTTTTGCCACATCAAATGAGACATTATTGCATCTTCACTGAGCAAATCTTCTGGGATGTATTGAAATTTTTTTCTTATTGCAAATAAATATCCTGAACAAACTATAAATTCACCTTTCTGAGTCCTTTCAATTCTAGTAGCATGTGCTGCTTCATTAGTTAATAAATGCGACCAATATCCCAGCATCGTATTTTTAGGAGATAATGATACCGGCCTGCCTGAAACAATTCCAACCTTTGGATCTTTAAAATGTTCTAATAAATCATTTACTGAATTATCACTTACATATACGTCTCCGTCGCTTAAAAATAAAATATCTCCCTTTGCTTCTTTTAAAAGCAAATTAATTGCTGCGGGTTTACCCTTCCTTTTGTCTTGAATCCATCTTATATTTGGAAACATCGAAGCATATTTCATCACAACGGTCCCGGTTTCAAAATCCGGAGAAGCAACAAGAATTTCATAATTTTCTTTAATTTTTTGGTTGTTAAATGCTTCAATTGCTTTCCCAATTGTTCTCGATTCTTTGTATGATGTTATTAATATCGAAATCATAAGCTTTTCACCAATCTTCTCACAACATTAATTCTAAATAAAAATGATCTTATCTGATAAAAAAAGGGATACTTACTTAAAGTTTTATCTATGATATCCAATGTTGCTCTTAACTTTCTTTCTTTTCTATATACTTGCGCGCCAAATGTGTCACGAATAAATTTTAATTCTTTAATTGTAAAGTTAGGGTGATTAACATTACTTGATTGGAAATATGAATCTTTAGTTATTTCTTCTTTTAACCAGCCGTTCTCTTTACAAATTTTATAAAGTTCTGTCCCTTTATAAGCATTGAATATTGATGCACCAACTCTGTCTGGTTGAATCTTCATGTTTAATTCAATTGTTTTTTGTATACTTTCTTTAGTTTCATAAGGAAGACCAATCATGTTGAATGCATAAGTTTCAAGACCTGCAACTCTTGCCCACTTGAATGTTTGAATAATCTGTTCATCGGTCATATTGCGTTTTAATATTTCGTTTCTTATGTATTTGTCTCCTGCCTCTACACCTATGTTTACTCTTGTACATCCAGCTTTTTTTAGTAGTTTAAACATCTCTTCAGTCACTGAATTCACTCTGACGTTTAAGTAAAAAGGAAGTTTAATTTCTTTAGGATATCGTTCGCAAAATTCTCTTACTCTTTTAATATCCAGTGTGAAAGTGTCATCATAGAATTCAATTTCTTTAACATTGTATTTCTTGATAACTCCTTTAATCTCTTCAAATAAATAATCAATTGATTTGTATCTAATAAATTTGCCTAAGCCTGCATATTTCCCGATTAAAGTTTTGTTTATACAATAAGTACATTGATAAGGACAGCCCCTTGTAGAAATAAAAGTTGCAAGTCCTCTATTGGCATTAATATATTTTTGATAATCAAATAATTCAGTATCAGGAAATGGCAAAGATTCAAGATTTTCATTTAATTTTCTAAGAGGGTTTGTGATTACTTCTTCACCTCTTTTAAACCAGATATTTTTGATATTGTAATTTATATTGCCTCTTTGTATATAATATGCTAATTCTTTAATGGCATCTTCTCCTTCACCAATGCAGACCATGTCAAAGCAGTCATGTTTTACAAAATCATAAGGCGCAATTATAGCATGAAATCCTCCTACAAGTATTAGTACATTAGATACTTTTTTAATGACTTCAGCTATATGTTTAGAATAATAATAATCGTTTGATGCGGCTGTCATTGCAACAAGCTGGGGTTGGAATTCTTTGACTTTATTTATTATTGTCTCGTCACTTAATTCTTGAAATGTTGAGTCCAGTAGCTCTATGATGTGTCCTTCTTTTTTAAGAACTGCGCTTATTTGCGCTAAACCGTGAGAAATGTCTTTAGGCGATTCTATTCTATTAGGATAGATTAAAAGAATTTTTAATGGTTCTTTTTCAATATTATAGAAGGGCTGCATGGATTATCTAATATAAGGTTCCTTTTTAAAGATTGTTGTGCTGATTTAAGAAAAATTAGGATCATGCAGTAAAATGAAACTTTACTATAACTGATGGCATACTCGTTTCGCTCTTTCTGATATCTAAAACCATCAGTCAAAAACTGGCGGGAAATAAGTGTATTTTCTGGCTAAATAATCAATGCACACTTATACATACTAGTAAAAAATGCGATTATAATGGCTTTTGGCAATAACCGATAAGTCCAATCCCCGTTGGTACTTTTATATTGCTTTTAATTAAATTATTTTCAAAATTAAGAATATAGTAAAGTATATTATCAATAAACCGAGGTACTTTCATATTATCTACTTTGGGTTCAGATTTTTTTCTAAATATCCTCATTATCATAACAGGAATAAATAATAGAAAATTCCAATAGAATATCTCTAAATTGTTAAATCGAGCCAGTAATTTTATTATTCTTTTATTGGAATATCTGCGATAATGTTCTAATGCAACATCATGACTGCTAAACAGAAATTGATGGCAAGGTACCTCAAAAACAAATACCCCCCCTGTTTTTAATGTTCTGTATGCTTCATTAATTAGCTTATTATCCTCTTTAACATGCTCTAATACACCCAATGCAACTACAATATCAAAAAAATTGTCTTTATATGATAGGTTACAGGCATCTTCTTTTTTTTTTTCAGTATATAGTCTTTTATCAATTTGATTTAAAGCTTTATCATTGATATCAATTATATAATTTTCGCCGTATTTTTTAAAAATTTTCAAGTCGTTTCCCATGCCAACGCCTAAATTTAATATTTTAAATTTTTCATCGTTATTTTTAAAAATTTTTTTTTTAATTTTTTTCATAATAATATTGATTAGCCGATTTTTTGCTTTAAAATAAAATGTTTCTTCAGTTTTTCCGCTTAAAAAATCTTTATAATCCATTAATCAAATTAATCAGTATTTCTTTTTAAATTTATCATTTATTCTATAATACATAATTTTATAATATTTTGCGGTTTATTTCATTTAAAATGGACTTAATTATATTTCAAACGAATCTAAATCTAAAGGGGGGCGCAGAGAATGTTATATTACGCATTGCCGATAAATATAATCCTACATTATATACATTCAATTACAATAAAGAAAAAACTTGGGCCGGATTTAAAGAACACGACATAAAAATTATTAAACCTTATGCAATGAATAAATTTTTTACAGTTAAATCGGCCTATGGGTTCCATAACTTTAAACTAAAAGAAAATTATGATGTTATTAACCCGCATTGGTCGCCGTCTCATTGGATTAGTCAGAATAATGAGCGTGTATTATGGTATTGTCATTCTCCGCATAGGGCATTTTATGATCTTTATAGCCTACGCATGAAAGAACGAAGTAATCTTTTAACAAAAGCAGGGTTTTATTCTCTTACAAAAATATATCGAAAATTAAATTATCCCATTGTTCAGAAAATTGAAAAAGTCATTTGTAACTCCAAAAATGTACAGGACAGGTTATCTACTTATTTAAATAAATCCTCAGATATAATACATCCGGGAGTTGATGTTAATGATTTCAATCCGGGGGACTATAAAAACTATTTTTTAATCCCGGGAAGAATAACTTCTTCAAAAAGACTCGAATTTGCTTTGAAAGCATTTTTTGTATTTAAGAAAAATCATCCGGATTTTGAGTTAATTATTGCAGGAAGCGCTCTTGATTCAGATAGGCCATATCTCTGCAAACTAAAAAAATATGGCGTTGCTAAATTTTTATTGAATCTTCCTGAGAAAGAATACCAACAGGTTTGTAGAGATGCTTATGCTCATTTATTTACAGCAATCAATGAAGATTTTGGAATTACGCCACTTGAAGCTATGGCTTGTGAAAAGCCAATTATTTCAGTTAATGAAGGCGGTCCGAGAGAAACTATAATTGAAGGTAAAACCGGATATTTAGTTAATTCTCCTGAAGAAATGGTTGCAAAGATGTCTTTACTCGCAGATAATTTTGATTTAGTTGAAAAAATTGGCAAAACAGGCCGTAAACACGTTAAAGAAAATTTTTCATGGTCAGTTTTTTTGGAAAAATTTAATAATGCTCTTAAAGAAGTTAGCAGAAAATAGTAAATTTAATTGCTTTCCAATAATCTCTGGACCTTTTAGGATAAATCACTGATTTAATTATTAGTCTTAAAATAGTTAATTTTTTTAATAGCATCATTGAAATCCATGAATAATGTTTCTTATAAAATAATAATAATCGTTCTAACATTATATTCGCGATAGGATAAGAATGTTTTTTATATTCTAAATTAGTATCGGACATTATTTCATAATGAATTACTTTAGTAATTGGCGCATATACCCTCGCATGACCCTTTTCTTTAGCTTTATATGCAAAATCCCATTCTGCACACCAGTTAGTAAATCTTTCGTCTAATAAGCCTATTTCTCCGAATAAATGCCTTCTTATGAAAATTGCTGCGCTTGCTATAATATCAACTTTTTGTATCTTATTATGGTTTGCTTTACGCATATAAACTCCATTTAAACCAATTTCATCTTTAATAAGATTTATAATTGTGGGAAATTTATGGCACGAATAAAATATTTTATTATTAGGGTAAACTAGTTTTGGTCCTGCAATTCCAATCAAAGGATATTTATTTAAAAATTTTAACATTTTTTCAATTGTATCTTCAGAGATTTCTGTATCAGGATGTAAAAATAAAAGATATTCAGAATCTGTTGCTTTAATTATTTGATTTAGAGAAGCAGCCATGCCGATATTTTCTTTATTTTGAATAAGTTTGACTTTTTTGTATCTTGAAATTATCTCAAAACTATTATCTGAAGAATTATTATCCACAATGTATACTTCATATTGAAAGTGAGTTTTACTTTTAAATATTGAATTTAAGCATTTTTTTAAATGTTCCGCAGTGTTCCAGTTTACTATACCGATTGTTAATTGCATAAATATAAGAATAATGAAAAGATTATAAAAATTTAGCTATTTATTCAGCTAAATCTCCATTATAAGAAAACATCATGACTTTTTTAATTCCCTCCATCCCTTTTAAAGTGGACATCATTGAATGTTCCATATTTTTCTTAACTTGTATTTCAATTGTTGTTTCATTCCCGGAGTTACTCATCATTTTACTCCTTAAATGAAACCTTTTGCAGGTCTTTTTTAAGACAGTCATTAAGTTATTTTCATTCATCTTGTCATAATGCAAAACTAAAAGGTATGGATGATTTATGACTATCTTCTTAGATAATAAAATTAAAACTACCCCGATAAATAAAGATGCAATAATTGACAGTTTATAAAAAGCAATCCCATTTATAATACCTAGTGAAATTGCCCAAAACAAAAATGCTATATCTTTTGGATCTTTAATAGCGGTGCGAAATCTTACAATGGATAACGCCCCCACCATTCCTAAGGACAACGCTAAATTACCGGAGATTGCCATCATAACAACTGCTGTAATCATTGAAACTGCTACGAGTGTAACATTGAAACTTTTAGAATATAAAACTCCGGTATAGGTTTTTTTATATACAAAATACATAAACATTGCAATTAAGAATGTTATAATTAAACTTTGTATTATATCTCCTGTTGTTAAATTAGTGCCTAAATTTAATTGATTTGTTGTAAATAGATTTTCTAAATCTTTAAAGTTTAATGCCATTATAACCTTCCTCCATGCCTAATTCTGCTAATGCAGTATTTACTTATCGCGTCTCTTTCAAACCGGGAGATTTGTAATGTCTTTTTAATATGTTCCGGTAAAAAATGATTATACTTTATTTCCATTATAACAACGTTTTCATTTAGTAGTGGCCCGCTAATATTATTTTCGAATAGATTTAAGTTTGAAACATCACTTTTTAAGCTTTTATCAAATGTAATGCGTATATTGTTTAAATCATATACATATGCATCCCTCAAATAATCTACTATAACAACTGGAATAAATTTTTCTTGTTTAAATTCACAATAAATTTTGTTTAAAATCGGATTATTATATTTTATTAGCACATCATAATTTTGAGATTGTATTTCTAAAGCATCTTCTTTGGTGATTACCGCAGTTTCTTTTAACATTTGATTATTAATTCGTTTTTTAATCTCAAATTTAACGTTTTTATCTTTTGTATCATAAATTCTCAACCGATACTTTTTTCTTTCTTCAATACCCTCCATTTTTTCATAAAATGCTTTATTATTAATTGTATCAAAATATAAACTTCTGATAAAATATCCTTTATCAATATCATGTTGGTCTTTTTTCATAATCATTGACAATTTTTTTGAGAGATTTAAATAATCCGGATAACTGACATAATATTTTAATTCAATTCTTATAATGTTTAGGTTCATGATATCACTTCGCGAATGAGATTAAAAGACTGTTCAATATCTTCATTAATGATTGATTCTTTTAATAGGTTATATTCTTTTGCGTTCAGCTCTAATTCAGATTTCATAGAGTTTCTATCTTGAATATAAACATTTCCTTTTCCTCTAAATTCATTGTCGTATACATAAACAAATCCCCCGCCAAACAATGGTTTTTTCATGTAAGAATTAATTGCATTGATATTATTTTCAAAAATATTCGAAATAAAATATGCATTAGAAAAGTCTTTAACTGCAGCACCATTATTGTTGTCAGCAATTAAATTATCATATAAGATAATATTAGTTTTTTCTCCGATGCTTATGCCCTTATCCTGGAAATTATTAAATCTATTGCTTTTTACAATTATTTTTGAACCGCTAAAATCAAGGCCATCACCATTAGCATCGCCATCAGAGTCTTCAAATATTGACTCTTTTACAACCCCGGTTACAAAATCCAAATCTACTTGATCCGCGAAATTATCATAGAATTTTGAATTATCGATCAATATATTCCCATATTTAATATTTAATCCGTCATCAGCATAATTATGGTGTATTTTACTATTTGTTATCTCAACGTCAGTGCGGTATATTGATAACGCGCCTGAAAAAAATATACCATTAACCCATGCCTCACTGCCCCCGGATAAGTCTAAATAATTTATTAGTGATTTTTCTTTGTTATTTCCAATTATCCCAAATGTGCCAAATGGTTCATTCGAATTTAAAGAAGTGATTATTACATTTTCCTCGTTAGTACCATCTATATGTATAGGACTATATGATATTATTGATTTATTTTTAGCCAGTTTTATAATTGTCCCTTTTTCAATATTGAACTCATCAAAGCCGGAAATTATTAAATTGTCTTTAATCAAATATTCTCCTTTTGTTAAAGTAAGTTTATTGTTTAAAAATTTAAAATTAAGTCCGGGAAAATCTGTCGTTATTGTATTAAAATTAATATTATCAATATTGTAATAATTATTCATATCCGCAATATTAATATATATATCGTCCTCTATTATTGGCTTTTTGCTAATATCATTAAAAATGGTTGCTTCTATTTTATCAACTACGGGATTTATATCATCATTAAATATAAGTTTTATATTGTAAATCTTTTTCATGGGATAATAATTCTCATTTACTCCTGCAGCAAAATATAACTCTTGAATTTCAGAAGCTAAATTTAGGGCGTTTGTTGGTTCTGCTATAGAAACTGAGCTAGCTTTTAAGATTTTGCCCTCATTCTCAACTATCAATCTTATATTTGTTTTAGGAATAATATTTAAAAAATTAAGCTTTAAGTTGTCTATTTTTAATTCTGCAACAGAGTCCGGAATAAATTCAATATTAATATTATTCGATTTAAATGTTACACCAATATATGCTTTTGAATATTCCAAGTTTTCTTTAACTATTTTTAAATTAAATTTAAGATACTCTTCAAATGTATTAAACGTATATGTCATAAACCGCGAATTGAGATTATTAGTCTTGTAAGAAACAGCATAAGGTAAATATTTTGAGACTAGTTGTTTTGTTTCATTTATTATTTCATTTTGATGATTAATTAATTCATAAAGATGCTTATTTCGCGAGTATCTTATTTCTTCGTCTTGATTTAATAAATAGAATAAGCTTATTTCGCATGATCTCTCTTTATTCAATTCACTTTCAAAACCTCCGTTAATTAACCTTAATTTACCTAAATTTTCATTTATCAAGACTGGATAAAACTTATTTCTTGTACCGTCATATATTAACCTTAAATTATCCCCTGCAACCATGTGGGATTCAGCAATCAGTACTCTGGCTGCTTCAAATGCGCCAAGTTGATCAATATCAAAATATCTTTTTAATTTAATGATGTTTTTTTCTTTTATCGCATTAAATAGTTCAGAAATTGCGCTTTTAATATGGGGCAGGTTTAAATCAGTTTCTTCTAAATTTAATATGCCCAGATCATAATCAAAAGCAGAACAATGTCCTTCGGGATTAAATACTCCGTTTGCATTGGCTTCGCCATTATGGTCATCAACGGTATTATCTTTTATTTTTATAATTAAACTATTTGAGTATTCATTATTCTCTAGAAATAATTCATCTACCGGTTCTTGCAGGTAATATAAGCCCTGTATAATACCATTAATTTTTAAAACAATTATGTCATCTCTTAATCTTGGAAGATTTAAATATTTAGCGAGTATATCTGTAATTTTTCCATATAACGCCCTGTCTTCAAACAGCATTAATGTAAATCGGTTTTTATTTTCAATATATTCATCACTTGAGGTTTTAATTTTGTAAGATTTGACATTACTTGCCCAATGTTTAGGTGTATCCCCATGTAATTTAGTTTTTATATTGAAGATTTTTCCGTTGTATTTTAATTCTGCAGTTCTCCATTCATTAATTCCGTCGTCACCTAAATATCCCCTTCCCTTTGCTATTTGGCTAATCTTATCAAAAAATTCAATATCTTTTGTTGAAAGTTTTAAATCATATATTGGCAGTGTCCCATCAAGTAAATCTTTTTTAATCCTAAATATATTAATTTCATCTATAAACCTAAATATATTCCCTAGTATTAAATTATTTGAGTATTCAAGTAAAGGTGCAGCTTTAAAACTTGTAAATCTTTCTAATTTGTTAATTAGTGTAGTTGGTTGCTGAAAAAAAAATTCACTTATAAAATCTAATGCGACATAACTAAATATTAATATAATTATTAAAGATAATAAAACTAATATACTTATCTTTTGTCTGTTCATATATATGTTCATATATATATAAGTAATTTTAAGTTATTTTATAAGGATATTACTGCTAAATTATATATTTTAGAGTATGCATTTCAAAAATATATTTAAAGATAGTATCAATCAAAACCAGATACCCCCATGAAGCATGCCGGCGGAAAATAATATTTTAAATATTAATTTGAAGTACCTTAAAAGATTGTTCAATATCTCCTATGGCAATTAATTCTTTTAATTTATTTAATTTATCTATGTCTAAATTTAATTCGGATTTATTTGATTTTTCATCATGAACATAAATATCTCCATTATTTTCAAAATTGTTATTATAAATATATGTGTACCCGCCGCCAAATAATGGCTTTTTTTGATAAGAGTTAATTGCAATTACATTATTTAAGAAAATGTTCGAAATAAAATATGCATTAGAAAGGTCTTTAACTGCGGCACCATTGTTGTTCTCAGCAATTAAATTATCATATAAGATAATATTAGTTTTTTCTCCGATGCTTATGCCCTTATCCTGGAAATTATTAAATCTATTGCTTTTTACAATTATTTTTGAACCGCTAAAATCAAGGCCATCAC